>Ga0210064_1000212_pt1 | contig 28112 bp, 32 predicted proteins | sample Muzzi_CordC_D2_FD_185531 | JGI IMG/M metagenome (GOLD analysis project Ga0210064, IMG submission 185531) | Wetland microbial communities from San Francisco Bay, California, USA, that impact long-term carbon sequestration - Muzzi_CordC_D2 (SPAdes) | ecosystem: Environmental > Aquatic > Marine >... | reverse complement strand
GGTCAGGTCCTGGTCGCGGTAGCGCACCTCGCCCTCGCTCGCCGTATCCAGTCCGCCGAGGATGTTCAGCAGGGTCGACTTGCCGCTGCCCGAGGGGCCCAGCAGTACCATCAGCTCGCCGGCAAACAGGTCGAGATCCACGCCGCGCAACGCCTGCACATCGACCTCGCCCATGTGGTAGACCTTGGTCAGTCCATGGACATGAAAAACGACTTCAGTCACAGTCCCCGCACTGTTCATTGCCTGGCTCATGCGCATTCCCCATCCTGGCGACCACCCCCGCAGGACAAGCTTGCCGAAACCGGCAAGGCTTGTACACCTGCATATTGTCCGCTTGGGCCTGCGTTAAGCTAAACTGCATCACATGGCCAGAAAGCCGGAACGCACCTATTGTACAGACACCGCCTGGCAGGGACGCGCCGACTGCCGCCACTGCAATATCCGCCACCTGATGATGTTTTCCGGCTTGCCGGAAAGCGCCTTCGATGACATCCTGAGCCCTATCGACAACTACTGCTATCCGGGCGGCACAGTGCTCTTCGAGGAAGGCAAGTGCGACAGGGGTATCTTCAGTATCCGTTACGGCATCATCAAGATGCAGTCACTGACCACCGATGGCAACCAGCATATCGTGCGCCTGCTGGGGGCCGGCTCCGCCATCGGCCTGGAACTGCTGGAAGCAGGGGAATGCTACCGGCATACCGCAATCGCCCTCACCACGGTGGATGCCTGCCACATCCCGCTCGAAACCATGCGGCACCTGGACGCCACCCATCCACAGCTTTGCCAGCAAGTTCGGGCACGCCTGCAGGAAGACCTCGACAGGACAGACCGGTGGGTCATCATCCTGAGCAGCGGCGCTGCGCGTATGCGCGTCGCGCACCTGCTGCTGCTCATCCTCGAATACAGCAACATACCCAACCACATCATCGAGCTGCCCGGGCTCAGGGACATAGCGGCCATCATCGGTACGTCCGTAGAGACGGCCAGTCGCATCATCGCAGATCTGAAGCGGCACAATATCCTGCACAAGACCGACGCGCACCACTTCCAGTGTGACGTCGCGGCCCTTGAGGCGATGACCCGGGAAATCGGCTAGCACGTCGCACATGCAGCCGGCCTTTCGCAAAGCGGTGCTCCAGGTCGTGGCCTGTGTGCTGCTGCTGTGGCTGATCGAGGCACTCGACCGCGGCCTGCATTTGTCACTGGAAAGGCTGGGGGTCTATCCGCGCACCATGGCCGGCCTAGCCGGCGTGCTGTTCGCTCCGCTGATTCACGGTTCCTGGAGCCACCTGCTGTCAAACAGCTTCGCCTTGCTGATCCTCGGCACGGGGCTGCGCTATGGTTATCCGCGTGCCGCAGGGCCGGTGCTGGTCCTGATCTATCTGCTGTCGGGCCTCGGCGTCTGGTGCCTGGGACGGGAAAGCTACCATATCGGAGCCAGCGGCCTGGCCCACGGCATGATGTTTTTTATCTTCACCACCGGCATCCTGCGTCGCGACCGGCTCTCCATCGCCCTGGCGCTGATCGCGTTTTTTCTTTACGGCGGCATGGTCTGGAGTATCTTCCCGCAGGAACCGGGCATTTCCTTCGAAAGCCATTTCTTCGGTGCAGCCAGCGGCGTGCTTGCCGCCTTCCTGTTCCGGCGGCTTGACCCGCCGCAGCCGGAAAAACACTACGACTGGGAAGACGAAACGGAAGATGACACCGAAACCGGGCAGGAAGAAACCCCGCCCGGCCACTGACCCGCGCCGGCAGCAGCGCGCCTTCTGCCCAAGTGCAGCCGCTGCGTGCGGCCGCACACCGGAAGCCCTGTCGAGCCAGCGGCAATGATGACTAATATAATGGCCACCGAATCCGGAAGGACACGGAAAAATTTCTAACGGACATCATTGCTGTCTTGTTTATACGCTTGGAATATTACAAGCTTTTGATTAAACACATTCCTGCGGGTTGTTGATATACATCCGAAATGGACAATATCCACAGCAGCACGACAATATGTCCCTTCCCCTGGACGGAAAGGGAGTATATGAGGGGTATTTCTTTCCGTGTTTTTCCGTGGGTTCCGTGGCTATAGAGAAATGTGCCAAGCAGACTAGAGGCTGAACTCCTGGTGTAGTTGCGGCATCTCCACCCGGGTGTTGCGCAGCATGCTGCCGAAGGCCGCCATGCTGTCCCTCTCGCCGTGCACCAGGAAAGTAACCTCGGGATTGCCGGTGTGGCCATGCCATGCCAGCAGTTCCGCCTGGCCGGCATGTGCCGAGAAGCCACCGATGGTATAGATCTGCGCACGCACCGCGTATTCCTCGCCGAAGATGTCCACGCTCCTGGCGCCATCGACGATACGCCGCGCCAGTGTGCCCTGTGCGGCATAACCGACGAAGATCACGCTGCTGTGTTCCCGGCCCAGGTTATGCTTCAGATGATGGCGCACCCGCCCGCCCGTGCACATGCCGGACCCCGCCATGATCACCGCCCCGCCGGCCACCTGGTTGATGGCCATGGACTCGGCGGTCTCACGGGTGAAGTGCAGTCCCCGGAACAGGAACGGGTCCTGCCCGGTGCGAAACAGGTCTGCTGTCTGTGCGTCATAGCATTCGGGGTGGCGCTTGAAGATCTCCGTGGCAGAAATAGCCATGGGCGAGTCCAGGAAGACCTGCAGGAACTCGGGCAGTATCCCCTGCTCTTTGCCTGCGTGCAGGTAATACAGGATTTCCTGGGCGCGCTCCAGTGCAAAGGTCGGGATCACCACATTGCCGCCCCTTTTTACGGTGGCATTGATGGCATCGTAGAGTTCTTCCACGGAAGGCTGCAGTTCCTTGTGCGGCCGGTCCCCGTAGGTCGTCTCCATGACCACCACGTCGGCCTGCGGCGGCATTACCGGGTCGCGCAGGATGGGGCGGCCGCCCAGGCCGAGGTCCCCTGAAAACACCACGCGTCGCGTATCGCCGTCCTCCTCGAGTTCCAGCAGGATGCTGGCCGAACCGAGAATATGGCCGGCATCGAAAAAGGTGGCCCGAATACCGGGGGCCAGCTGCAGCGGCTGGCCGTGGCGCGCCTTGCGGCCGAAATTCTCCATGGCATTGAAGGTATCCAGCGTGGTATACAAGGGCTGGAATTCTTCCGCCCTGCCGCGCCGCCGGGCGCGGCGGTTGCGGTAGCGCGCCTCCTCCTCCTGCAGTCCCGCAGAATCCATCATCACCAGCCGTGCCAGCTCGCGACTGGCCGCGGTGGTAATAATCTCTCCGCGGAAGCCGCGGTTTGTCAGCAGTGGAATACGCCCGCAGTGATCCAGGTGCGCATGCGTCAGCAGCAGGTAGTCGACGCTCGCCGGGTCGAAACCGAAGTCGTTGGCATTGTCCTCGACCAGTTCCCGACCGCCCTGGTACATGCCGCAATCGACCAGGATCCGCTTGCCGCCACAGTCAAGCAGGTGGCAGGATCCCGTCACGCCCTGTGCCGCACCGTGAAATGCAATCTTCATTGCCCGTCCTCCTCTGAAAAGATCGACTCCCCGCTCTGCCGGTACCAGTCGATGATGCCCTGCCAGGCATCCTCCGCGGTCTCGGCAAACCAGAAAATATCCCGGTCCTCGATATCGATGGCCCCCTCTTCCATGAGATAGGCGAAATCAATCAGCCGTTCCCAGTAGGCGCGGCCGACAAGCACCACCGGCAGCGGCCTGATGGTGCGGGTCTGGATCAGGGTCAGCGCCTCGAACAGTTCGTCCAGGGTGCCGAAGCCGCCCGGGAACGCCACCAGCGCCTTGGCGCGCTGCATAAAATGCATCTTGCGCAGTGCGAAGTAACGGAACCGGAAGCACAACTCGGGCGAAATATAGGGATTCGGATACTGCTCGTGCGGCAGATCGATATTCAGCCCTATGGTCTTGGCGCCACGCTCAAAGGCACCCCGGTTGGCTGCTTCCATGACGCCGGGACCACCGCCGGTCATGATGACCAGATCGCAATCAAGCGGGCCCTTGCCGGACTCGGCCACCAGCCGCCCGAATTCACGCGCGATTGTATAGTAATGGCTGTTCTCCAGGACCCGCAGGGCAACTCCCAGCCGGCGCTGCAGCTCGAGATCCCGGGGGTCATCCAGCAATGCTGCCTCCAGCCGCTGCACCCGGCGCTGCGCGGCCGCCGGTTCGCTGAAGCGGGTACTGCCGAATACGACGATGGTGTTGCGCACCGCATGCTCCCTGAGCAACAGGTCCGGTTTCATGTACTCCAGATTGAGTCGCAGGCCGCGCGCCTCGTCCCGTTCGAGGAAGTTCACATCCTGGTCGGCACGCCGGTAGCTGGGCGCCTTCATCAGGGTCCGGATACGGTCCGGTGCCCCCGGGTCTTCCTCACCGGCCTTGGGTTGGCACTCGGGCAGTGGCTCACGCCGGTGTTGCGGGTGCGGTGGCTGCGGGATACCCGGTCGGGACGGCTTGTCGGCAGTACTCATGGATGCTGTTGCTCCTGATTGCCTGCGGCGGGCTCATCGACCAGTTCCCGGCGCTTGTTCTGCAGTTTCTCGAGCCAGGAGGCCGCGTCGCAGCAGGGGAAAAACTGCGGATACCGCTTGTGGGCATCCGGGACATGCCGCACATTGCGAATGAGGCACCAGTGCTGCCCGGTGCGCGAGATGATTTCTCGGGCATAGGCCATGACCCCGTTGGCGTAGCCGCAATAACTGCAGTTCACCTTTTCGATGACGTTCAGGTAAGCCAGCTTGTGGCGGCCATTCCCCATGTAGCGGTGGCGTACCACAACCGGCACGCCGTATACTCGCAGGCAGGTATACTGAAACAGGCTGAAACCCAGAGCGACGATCAGGACAGGCAGCAGCATGCTGTAGATAATGGGTGCGGTCAGCAGGCTGCTCAGGTTGGCATGCAGCAGGTAGCGCAGCGAACTAACCCGGTAGCGCCGCTGCAGTTCCTGCACCTCCCGGGATATCAGGACACGACCGTTTTCCACGCTGTAGCGGAAGGTTTCACGCGCGCTGTCAAAGTGGCGCTCCAGATGTTCCTGGATGCCGCCCATCTCATCGAGCAACCTGCTGATATCCGTGTTCATGGTCCGGTACTCCCGCTGGCGCGAAAATTTCACGCCTGGAGGGCACTATATCGCAAACAATGACCATAACCACGGTCCGGTCGAACCGGGAAAGCTGCCGGACTGGATTTGTACCTGAATTTTGTGTATCTAATTAAGGTACGAGTTCCGCTGCGGAGGTGCCCTTTCCTCCAAGACAATAACAACCGCAACCGCGGTAACCAGGAGCAAGAAAATGAAGATACTGAGCATGCTGTTGATCAGCTTGCCACTCATCTGCGCCCCGTTGGCTGCAAATGCCGACAAGGATGGCAACAAGGGCCCGAATGCGCAGGCATGGGAACAAGCAAACGATAATGCCCGCTTCAAGCGTGAATACGACGACAGATACGGGCATAAGGATAATTGGAAAAAGAAAGAAGGCGACCGGGATGGCCGCTACTGGGATCGGGACTACCGTGACCGGGACGGCCGCTACGGGTACCGGGATGGAGAAAGCCGCGACCCGAATCGGGACAGGGACTACCGCTACGGGGACCGGAATCGGGACTACCGCGACCGGGACTACCGCTACGGAGACCGGAATCGGGACTACCGTAACCGGGATGGCCGCTACGGAGACCGGAATGGTGACTACCGCGACCGGGATGGCCGCTACGGGGACCGGAACAGTGATGGTCGGTACAGCCGGGACCCGAACCGGGATCAAGACCGGGAACAGTATCGGGACCGCGAAAGACCGTGACAATACCAATGCCGGCTCACAGGGCCACACCGGCGGAGGCGGTTCGCAGTAACTAGCGCCTGAGCGGATACGGCCACATCACAGGGATGTGGCCGTTTTACCCCTGACCGGACGAATCCAGCATGCGGACTAGAGATACTGCATCAAGCCGCGCAGCACCAGCACATGGTAACTCACAATACCCAGCACCTCGCCGTTCTCCACCACCGGCGCCCGCTCCAGCCCGAATCGATCGAACAAGCGGGCGCAATAGCGAATATCCATATTCGGTGAAACCTGGATTACCGGCTTGGACATGATTTCATAAACATTCACCCGGTCCGGCGACTTGTCCCGGGCAAGCACCTGCTTGGCGATATCCGCCAGGACGACTATACCCAGCTCATCGTTTTCGTCGCGCTTGTTCACGATAAGGGCACGCGCATTGGAATCGGCCATCATTGACAGGGCCGTTCTGACCGTCTCCGTGCGGTTTATGCGGCCGAAACTCGTCCGCATAATATCCTTTACCAGGATCATCTTCTTTTCCATCAGAGTTCCTCCTCAACCTTTTCTGTCAGCTCCGCTACCTGATGCAGGACCCCGACTGCGTCCTCGACATCGATCTGGAAGGCAATGCCGGTACCGGGAGCGGTTTCGAACTCGCCGACCTTGCTGATGGTTTCCAGGATCTGCCGGCACAGGTGCTGCTCAACCAGGAGCAACAACATATCCCGCTGGGTCTCCAGCGTCAGCCCGAAGAAAGTCCGGCTCTTTTCCAGGCCTTCGCCGCGGGCGTTGTTGATTACGGTAGTCCCGGTGGCACCCGCATCCCTGGCGGCAGTGATCACCTGGTCAGTCTTGTTATCCTTAACCAGTGCAATAATCAATTTAAAGTGCATATCTATATTCCTCGATTTGCAGGCAGTTACACTTTTTTCCGGGTGTCGAGTTTTGCCCGGTATTCCGAAATTTGCGCATAGGCCATCACCGACATAATCGGAAACAGGCTGGCAAAGGCGATCAGTCCGAAGCCATCGATCAAGGGACTACGGCCCGGCACCGATTCGGCCAGTCCCAGCCCCAGTGCCGCCACCAGCGGCACAGTCACCGTCGAGGTCGTCACACCACCCGAATCGTAGGCCAGCGGTACGATAAGTCTGGGTGCATAGTAAGTCTGTATGATGACCAGGATGTAGCCGGTGATGATGAAGTAATGCAGCGGGTAACCGGTCACAATACGCCATGTACCCAGCGAAATGCCGACCGCCACCCCGATCGCCACTGCGATGCGCAAGCCCCAGACGCCAATCGCCCCGGCCGACACCTGGTGTGCCTTGATGGCAACAGCGATCAGGGAAGGCTCCGCCACCGTGGTGCTGAAACCGATGGCGAAGGCGAAGATGTACACCCAGTAATAGTCGGCCCAGTTCAGGGCATGCTGCAACCCATCACTGCCGTTCTGCATGAAGTCCGGGTGCGTCAACTGCTCGGCCATCAGCCGCCCCAGGGGAAACAGCGCCTGCTCCAGGCCTTCCAAAAAGAGCGACAGCCCCAGCAATACGTAAAAGAACCCGAACAGGACACGCCGCAGATTGTGGACCGGACGGCGCAGGATAAACAGTTGAAATCCGAATATCACGGCGACGATGGGCAGCACGTCGCGCAAGGTCGCGAGCAGGCTGTGGAGCAGGCCGGCAAGCCATTCCATCAGATGATCATCCCGTAGCCCATGACGAAGATCATCGGCGTCAGCGAAGCGAACGCGATCAGGCCAAATCCGTCGACCATGGGATTGCGCCCCCTGATGCTGGATGCCAGCCCGACACCCAGCGCTGTCACCAGGGGAACGGTGATCGTCGATGTCGTGACACCCCCAGAGTCATAGGCGATCCCGATGATCGCACTGGGTGCGAACGCCGTCATGATGACGATGCCGGCATAACCGCCGATGATCAGGTAGTGGATGGGCCAACCCTTCAGGATACGCAGTACGCCGATGACGATCGCAAGCCCCACGGATATCGCCACTGTCAGGCGCAGGCCCGTGGCATAGCCCTGCATGGCCTGTTCGCTGGACTCGATCATGCCGCCGTTTGCCGCGACCTTGGCTGCCTCCGCCGCCACAGCAATCAATGCAGGTTCGGCAACTGTGGTGCTGAAGCCCAGCGTGAAAGCGAATAGCAGCAGCCAGAAGACGCTGCCCTTTTGCGAGAAGGCCTGTGCCATGGACTCGCCGATCGGGAACAGGCCCATCTGGAGGCCATAGATAAAAAAGGTCAGCCCCAGCGTCACCAGCAGGGTGCCGCCCAGCAGGCCTGCCAGGTCGGGAATCGGCTGCTGCAGCACCACCAGCTGGAAAAACGCGATGACAAGGATGATAGGCGCAAGGTCCCGCAGGCTGTCCAGCAATGATTTACCAAGAGCCAGGATTGAGCGCCACATCAGGGAGGGCAGACCTATCGTCTTGTTCGCGGAGACGGGACTATAACATGTTACGAATTCCGAACTATACCATGGCGCAAGCGTCAAGCCACTGATTGTCAGGCAACATTTCCGGGCAGCCAGCCTAGCAGCCCAACAACGCGCGGTCGCGCAGGCATCGGCAGAAAGCTCACCAGAAACATGCCGAAGGAAACATCCAGCAGCACCCTGCGAGTGCAATCCAGAATTGATAGGGCACCTGATCGAACAGCGGCAACAGCACCCGCAGCAGCGTGCCGGCCACCAGCAGGGCAAACATTGCCGTCACGACGGGTGGCGGCTGGATCACGGTCTGTTGAAGGCGTCATGGTGGCGTTGCGTAGCCGAAACACAGTGCGCTTCCCGGGGATACATCACAACGCCCAGCAGCAGCATTCTGGCCACGGGTCTTTTTCCGGCGCGCTAACAGGAACATAACAATGCACCGCTATGCTCTGCCGGCGCGCCTCCCGTGCCGGCCGACAAGCAGGCTTTACCGGATGCTGATGCCGCAATTCCCGCCGCACGCGGGACAACCATCGTAACGGGATGCCCGTATCAACACAGATAATCCAGGAAACCAGCACATGACCAAGCATATCGGAATACTAACGGCAGGTGGTGACAGCCCCGGGCTGAATGCAGCCATTCGCGGCGTGTGCAAGGCCGCACAGAATTTCTATGGCATGCACATCATCGGCTTCTGCGACGGCTTTCGCGGCCTCGTGGAAAACCGCGTCATACGGCTGGAAGGCGAATTTCTCTCCGGCATTCTGACCACCGGCGGCACCGTGCTCGGCACCAGTCGCGACAAGCCACACAAGATGCAGGTCGGCGAGAAGATCCTGGACATGACCGATGTCATCGTGAAGAACTACGCCGACAACCATCCGCGCTAGTAACGGCCGTGCTGCTTGGCGATATAGTTGGTGAGTTCCACGTACTGCAGGTTCATGCTGCGCAGGATCCTGTGCACGGTACGCATGATGGCGCGCATCACCTTGTAGACCAGGTCGGGGTCCTTGTGCAGCAAGTCCTCGAAGCTGGCCCGGTCCAGGCGTATCAGTTCGCAGTTCCCCATGGCACGCAGCCCGGCGGAGTGCTCGACACCGTCGATGAAGCCCATCTCGCCGATCATGTCACCTTCGCGCAGGACCTGCAGCGTCACCATGGCACCGCCGCCGGTCTGGGAAACCGCCTCCATCATGCCGCTGGTAATGACATGCAGGGCATCGTCTTTCTGGCCTTCCTCGATGAGAAATGCACCGTCCCTGATACCGCACGCGGTGGTCACTTCGGCAAGCATCTCGCACTGATCGTCCGACAACTCCGTACCCAGCGGGGATGCCTTGATGGTTTCCTTGCTGACAACGAATTCTTCCACGCATTTATCGGTCATTTTTCCATGCCTTTATTCTGAATGGTTTGACAAGCACAGCCCGGGACTTGCGCCGGTCACCGCTTCAACCGCCGGCATGCGGCTTGCGGGTGATGACGACATGCCGCAGCAGGTTGCCCAGGGCCAGCAGCAGACCGGTGGAGATTAACAGGCCGGTTATGTAACTCGCAACCATCACCTGCTGCGGCATTTCCAGTATATGGGTGAGCCCCTGATAGAGGGCGAAACCACCGAAGAACACAAAGACGAATTTTTCCGGCATGGCGATCACCACGGCGATCACGGCCACCATCAGCATGAAGGCCAGCAGCGTCGCAAGACCAAGCGCCGGAAACGCCTGCGAGGCCACGCCGAGCAACATGCCGGCGAGCAGCAAGCCCAGGAACAGGCTCATGTCCCTGACGCCGTGATTCCCCGCACGTGCCGCCCAGTAGCCTGCTGCAATGGCAATCAGCATGTGATCCAGACCGGTCAGCGGGTGGATGAAGCCCTCCACCAGACCGGCCGCCGCCTGCGTCCCGGGGTGAGCCTGGGCAAGCGGTGCAAGCAGCAGGGTAATGATTGTCAGCATGCAGGTATAAATGGCTTTCGGTGACATGGTGTACTCCGTTTCTCGTTAACAGTTACCGGCGGGGCTCCGCTGTGCGGAAGTCCGGCCGGTGTATTCACAGACGCATCCTAGCGCACTTTGACTTTGATCAGTTCCTCGCCGTCCGGGTCAGTGACATGCACAGCGCAGGCAATGCAAGGGTCGAAGCTGTGGATGGTCCGCAGGATCTCGATAGGCTGCGTTGCGTCATGCAGGGTATGGTTGTCCTGCAGGGCTGCCTCATACGCGCCCGGCTGGCCGTTCGCATCGCGCGGACCCGCGTTCCAGGTGCTCGGCACCACGGCCTGGTAGTTCTTGATGACCTCGTCCTCGATCACGATCCAGTGTGCCAGCCCGCCACGCGGCGCTTCCATGAAGCCCACGCCGCGCGCCTGTGTCGGCCAGGTGGATGGCTCCCAGAGTGCCTCGTTGAAGGTCTTGGTATCGCCCGCCTTGATGTTGGCGATGAGGTTGTTGTACCAGGTCTGCATGTTGTCTGCGACCACTTTGGTTTCCAGACCGCGGGCTGCCGTGCGCCCCAGGGTCGAGAACAGCGCATCCACCGGCACATCGAGGGTGGTCAGCGTCATGTTGACCAGTTCCTTCGTCTGCTCGTGCCCCGTGGCATACAGCATCAGCACGCGCGCCAGCGGTCCGACCTCCATGGCATGCCCTTTCCAGCGCGGCGATTTCAGCCAGGAATAGGACTGCTCCACATCGAGGAAATCGTAAGGCGGCGACGGGCCGTCGTAATTCAGGCTGGTCTCGCCGTCATAGGGATGCAGCGCCTCCTGCTTGCCGCCATTGTAGTCATACCAGGAATGTGACACGTACTCCTGGATCTCGTCGGCTGCGTTCATGTCCACGTCGTGGATGGTCGACAGGTCGCGGTTCAGGATCGCCCCCGAGGGAATCAGGAAACTGGCCGGGTCATCCATGCCCTTCTCGGGGAAATCGCCGTAGGTGAGGAAATTACCCAGCCCCTCGCCGCGCGATCCCCAGTCCTTGTAGAAACCGGCGATGGCCAGCAGGTCGGGAATGTACACCTGGTCCACGAAGCTGTTCATCTTGGTGATGATTTCCTGCACCTGCGCCAGTTTCTTGGAGTTGATGGCGGAGTCGGAATTCAGGTCGATCGGGCAGGCGACCCCGCCGACCAGGAAATTCGGGTGCGGATTCTTGCCGCCGAAAATGGTATGCAGCTTGGCGACGTCACGCTGCCATGCCAGCGCTTCCAGGTAGTGGGCAACCGCCATCAGGTTTGCCTCCGGCGGCAGCTTGTAGGCCGGATGCCCCCAGTAGCCCTGTGCGAAGATGCCCAGCTGGCCGGCCTCGACGAAGTCCTTCAGCTTTTTCTTCGTGTCGCTGAAATAGCCGGGCGACGACTTGGGATAGCTGCTGATGGATTGCGCAAGATCCGAGGTTGCCTTGGGGTCGGCGCTCAGCGCGGAAACCACATCCACCCAGTCCAGCGCATGCAGGTGGTAGAAATGCATCACGTGATCGTGGATATACTGCGCGCCGTTCATGAGGTTGCGGATCAGCTGTGCATTGGGCGGGATGCTGTAGTCGAGCGCGTTCTCGACCGCACGAATCGATGCCAGCCCGTGCACCAGGGTGCACACACCGCAGATGCGCTGCGCAAAGGCCCAGGCATCGCGCGGGTCCCGCCCCCGCAGGATGATCTCGATGCCGCGCACCATGGTGCCGGCCGAGTACGCCTGTGCAATACGATTGCCATCCATCTGCGCCTCGATGCGCAGATGGCCCTCGATACGAGTGATCGGATCAACAACAATGCGTTCAGTCATGATGCGTAGTCTCTGTTATGAATTGAGGAACCCGGCCAAAAGGCGGTACTGGTTCTCGCTTTCCTGCCCGGCGGTGTTTTCACCGGTTACTATCGATTTTGATGTCTGCGCCATGCGCGCGCTCATGGCGGCCTGCCAGGCCACGCCGCCGGGCATCTGACCCAGCGGCGTCAGCGCCGCTACGGTGGCCCGTGCCACAAAATAGCCCGCCTGCTCCAACCAGTCACCCTCGGAACCGCAACGCGTATGGCAGTCGATGGTGGTTGCCCGCGCGGTCTTCAGCGCCTCGGCAAGTGCGGCATCGGAAGCCCCGGGGTCCGCGGCGACCTCCAGCACCCGGGCGATGCGTTCATCCGTGCACAGGTGCAGTACGCTTTTCACAAAACCGGCGGCAGCCAGTCGCTGTTGCCCGGCATCCAGGCCGTCCAGCGCCGCGTGGAATTCCCTGTCGTTGGTGATCTCTGTCATGGCTGCTGACCTTCCTTCTGTTCCTTCTCAACCAGGTGATCCGCTATGATTTCCGTCAGGCTGAGTACCGGAATATCCATCTCGTTTTCCTCCAGCCCGTCCTCCAGCTGAATGCGGCAGTTGGAGCAGGCGGAAACGAGAGCGTCCGGATTTATCTCGTCCAGCTGCTTCTTCTTGCGAATGAAGGCCTTCAGGCGGATCTCGTCGGCGCGCTCGTTGGCACTCACACCGCCACCGGCGCCACAGCACCAGTTCATGATGCCGGCTTCCGGCATCTCAACGAAGTCCGCCGCGACCTCGCGCAGCAGATTGCGCGGCTGCTGCACCACGCCGCCACGCCGTGCAATCTGGCAGGGATCATGGTAGGTGAGACGCTGGGTCTCCTTGCCGCTGGTCTGCAGGCGGCCCGAAGTGCGCAGCTCGTCCAGCAGTTCCAGGATATGCACGACCTTGAAATCGTAGGGCCGCCCGATCAGGTTCGGCCCCTCCCAGCGGATCGCCATGTAGGCGTGGCCGCATTCGGGGCTGATGACGTACTTGACCTTGAGCTCTGTAGCGGCCCTGACGACACGCTCCACCAGTTCGGCGGCGATTTCGGAGACCCCGATCTGGATGCCGCTGTTGGTTGCCTCGAATGCCTGGCTGGAAATCGTCCAGGAGATTCCGGCATGCCGGAAGATCCGGGTGATGGCACCAATGAATTCCGGGAAATTCATGATCTCCATGGACGACAGCAGCAGCATGTAATCGACACCCTGGACATCCACGGGAACGGTACAGCCCAGATCCTTTTCCACGTGCCGTATCTGGGCCTGCAGCGCGGGCAGTTTCACGCCCATCGGGCTGCCGATGGTGATTGCGCGCTGGGTTGCACCGATCAGGCCTTCCGGCGCATGTCCCGATGCCGCCATGCCTTCGCGCATCTTGCGGATCATGTAGGCGATGTCATTGCCGACGGGGCATACCATGGAACAGCGCCCGCACAGGGTACAGCTGTCATACACCAGTGTTTCCCATTCGGTCAGCTCCGCGTCGGTAACCGGCTTGCTTATGCCCAGCGCGCTGGCGAGTTTGCCCCAGAAGCTGTATTCCTGCTGCCAGACGCGGCGCATCGGTTCCAGCTTGTTGATGGGCGTGTATTTCGGATCGCCTGTCTCGGTATAGAACAGGCAGGCCTGGGAGCACAGTCCGCAGCGCACGCAACTGCTGAAGAAGGCGGCAACCGGCGCATCCATCTGTTCCTTGAAGGAATTGATGCCGCGTTTGAACGAGGCGCTCATGAGTTGACCCCCTTGTAGCCGGCAATTGCGCCATTATAGTAGCGCGCCATGAACAGCGTGAATGCATGCATCAACTTTGTGAACGGGAACACCACCATCAGTAGTTCGACGCTGAGAATGTGGATGGCGATCAGGGTGGGTGGCGTCAGCCCGATGCGGTGGAATGCCAGGTAGCCGGTGACCAGCGGCAGGATGGTCACGAACCAGGCCAGATAGTCCTGGAAGCGCGACAGGAAACGCATGACCTTGTCCTGCACCCGGTGCAGCAGCACGGCCAGCAGCGTAATGATGGTGACGAGGGTGGTGGCATCGATAATCGGCGTCGGTATCGACGGCCAGCCGAAGCCCAGCAGATCCCGGAACACCAGAATATGCGGCGCAAACAGGAACAGCACCACGAAGAACCCGGTATGGAACACATAACCCGCCACGATATTGAAGGTGGAGCGCTGCAGCGTGCCGCGGTCCGGAAAGGAGCGCGTCACGATGGTACGCAGCCCGCCGGCCACGGCGGAGCCGCGCGCCTCGGCCAGGTTGGCCTTGCGCCCCAGCACCAGGATCTCCAGGATGCGCACCATGATGCCGAGCAGGAAGATCACCGTGGCAACCTGCAGGGCCGGACCACGCGCCCACATCAACAGCTCTGTTTCAGTCATAATCAGCTGTCCTTGTTGAGGTCTTCGATGGTGACTCTCTCGTGCGCCTTCTGCGCCCGGGCCTTGCGCGCCCGGTTGACGGCACCCAGGGCGACACCTGCCGCGGCACCCGCACCAATGGCGTACACGGCGGTGCGGGTGATATCCCCGGTCGGCATCGAGATGGCCTTGTAGAAGCCGCCGCCATCCCAGAAATCCGGTTCCGAACAACCCAGGCAGGGGTGGCCGGACTCGATGGGGAAACTGGTGCCTTCATTCCACTTGGTGGTGGCGCAGGCATTGTAGGTGGTCGGGCCCTTGCAGCCCAGCTTGTAGAGGCACCAGCCCAGTTTCGCGCCTTCGTCATCAAAGGTTTCCGCAAACAGCCCCTTGTCATAGAACGGCCGCCGGTAGCAGCGGTCGTGAATGCTCTTGCCGTAGAACGCCAGCGGCCGGCCCAGTGCATCCAGCTCCGGAATAACGCCGAAAGTGAGAAACTGCGCAAGCACGCCGGTAATCACGACCGGGATGGGCGGGCAGCCGGGAACATTGATAATCGGTTTGTCCTTGATGATGTCCGACACCGCAACGGCCCCGGTCGGATTCGGATTGGCATGCGGGATACCCCCGAACGCCGCACAAGTGCCAACGGATATGATGGCGGCCGCACCCTTGGCCGTTTCCTCCAGCATGGCCAGGTTGCTGATGCCGGCAATGGTGGAAAATGCCGGGTTCGCGACAGGAATCGAGCCGTCGACCACCAGGATGTACTTGCCGTAGTTCTCCTCCATTGCCTTTGTACGTGCCAGCTCCGCATGGGTGCCGGCCGCGGCCTGCAGGGTATGGTGATAGTCCAGGGAAATGGCATTGAAGATCAGGCCCTCGACCGTCGGCGAATGCGAGCGGGTCAGCGACTCGGTACAGCCGGTGCATTCCTGGAAGGACAGCCAGATCACCGAAGGCCTGCGCGCCTTTTCCAGAGCCTCGGCGATCCTCGGCACCATGCTGGGCGGCAAGGCCATCATCGATGCGGTCGCCGCGCAGAATTTCAGAAAGCCGCGCCGGGTAATACCCTGCTGCCGCAGCACTTCACCCAGTGTCTTTTCATTCGACATGTCGTCGTCTCCTGTCTACCCGTTACGTTCCCGTGTCAGGCGAGTTGCGCTGTCAGCTGCGCCAGGCCCTCGCGGATATCCTCTGCCTGTGCCTTGAGTATCTGCGGCGTGTCGCAGACCTCGATGAACTTGCCGATCACTGCGTTCTCGCTGTTGTAGTGTGTCACCAGCCACACACCGGGAAACCGCGTTTCTATGATCTCGCTGGGACCCAGCGCAGACATACGTGCCTGGACCTCTCCCGTGCCGAGTTCGGCGATAATCCGCTCCTCCTCGCCCGGCGCCATCGGTATGCCGCGCAGGTCGATAGTCGTGGTCGCGTCGTTTTCCAGCAACCGCGCCAGACCATGACGTATTTCGTGCAGCAGCGGAACGACATTGTGTGTCAGTACCGCGCCTGCCTCCACCCTGAATTCCGTTGCGCCAGTATCGCTCATGGCGGGCACTCAGCACTCGTCCGCGGGGTGGCAGGTCGGGTCCGCCGACCATACCAGTAGCGGACAGTTGGCATGCCGGATGACCTCGGCGGTAACCGACTCGTCAAGCGCCCGCCGCTCGCCGGTTTCACCGTGGGTGGCCATGGCCACCAGGCTGATATCCAGTTCATCGACCCGGTTGAGAATTTCCCGGATGGGACGGCGATACGTGGACATGTCCAGCGATACACTCAGGCCGGTATTTGCCAGCGCCACGCTCTGTTCTTCCAGCACGGCCCTGATGGCCGTTTTCTGCTCGGCGCTGGTGGAACTGTCCAGTTCGTCATGAAACAGGAAGACATCGGAGTCGTGGTACTTGGCGAAGCGCTCCACGCATTTCAGAATGGCCGCGGATGTCTGCGTCCCGTCAAGCGGCACCAGGATGCGCCTGAACAGCTCATCGGCAGGCTGGTCCATCGGCCCCGGCCGGGTCGTGTGGAGAATGAATACCGGGCAGGGCGACTGTCTCACCACCTGCTCGGTTACGCTGCCTTCACTAATCCGTGCCAGGCCGGAACGGCCGTGGGTCGACATCACCAGCATGGTCGCAGGCAGCAGCAGCGCCAGCTTGATGATCTCCTCTACCGGATCGCCCATGCGCAGTTCGCGGCTGACCTTCCAGCCGCTGGACACCAGCGCATCATGGATTTCATCGGCATGGGTGTTACCGCTGCTCACCTCGCGTGACGGCGGCAGCACATGCAACAGGGTTATCCGGGTGTCGGAACGCGGTGTAATCGAGGTCACGTAAAGAAGAACTTCCTCGACGGATTCACTGCCATCGACCGGTATCAGTATCCTGTTCTGCATCATCCCGTTCTCCGAAACGCTGCTAGCTGTGTTTCGATTGCAACTCGGACGCGCCCTGTCCTGCCCTTCCAGCCTGCCATTGCATGATCAGGTCCACTGCCTGCTGCGCGGCGCCCGGCAAGGCATCCGCCACGGCATCGCTCAGGCTGTAACCCCACTCCACCATTTCCGGCTGGATAGCGATCAGGGCCCGGTTCACCGGAAGCGTTCCTGTGAGGTGGGCAATCGACAGCAGATCGCCAAGACTGACCTCGTGTACGCTGCGCTTGGTTTTACCGGCAAAGCGATCCATGGCCTCACCCTGGAAGACCTGGACCGTACCCGACGCAGCCTGGAGTTCCGCTGCATCCACCACAATCAGGCTGGTGGCTTCCTCGATCCATGCAGCGAGGGTGAAGCTCAGGGTCCCGCCATCGAGGTATTCGACGCCGGGCAAATCAGGAAAGTGGTCCCGCAGGTAGTCAAGCATATGGACACCGGTACCCTCATCCGACAGCAGGGTGTTACCGATGCCCAGTACCAGCGTATGATTACTCAAGTTTATGCTCCCCCACTCGATTCCAGCTCGACATTACAGCAAGGACCGCAGCCCGCTATTGATCTCTGTCAATTACCGGTGCGATTGACTACGCTTTAATAAAGACGGTTTTTTGGGAAAAATCAAGTTCGTACAACCGGTGAGGCAAAACCGACATGTGTCTTGGCATACCGATGCAGATCAAATCCATCGAGGGCTTTGTGGCCAACTGCGAGGCCAAGGGCGTGCATCGCGAGGTCAGCCTGTTCATGCTGCAGGACGAAGACTTCCAGGTGGACGACTACGTGGTCGTGCACGTGGGTTATGCGACACAAAAGATAACCCCGCAGGAGGCGCGCACCGCCTGGGAACTCTATGACCAGATGCTGGCGGGGGACAACGGTGCATGAACTGTCGATCTGTCAGGCCCTGATCGAACAGGTCGAGGCGGTCGCCCGCGAACAGGGCGCCGTGCAGGTCGTGCAGGTCCGGATCGGCATAGGCCCCCTCTCGGGAGTGGAACCGCAATTGCTGGAGCAGGCCTTCCTGCTGGCCCGGGCCGGCAGCATTGCGGCATCGGCCCGCCTGCTGATCGATCACCTCCCGATAAGGGTCAGCTGCCGCCAGTGCGGTCAGGAGACCGGGGCGGAAGTCGCGAATCTGGCCTGCGGCAACTGCGGTGACTGGCACACGCAACTGGTCAGCGGCGATGAAATGCTGCTGTCACGCGTGGAACTGGTCAGGGAAGCACCTGCCGGAATAATGGCGGACGCAACTATCAATTGATCTGCACGTACCTATAGGTACATATGTTAACAGACCCTGGGAGACAACCCTGATGTGTGATACCTGTGGCTGCAACGTAACCCATGGCAACGCCCACCTGGTGCAACCGGGCGGCAAGTTTTCGAAAACCGAAGGCGGCCACGAGGCCGTTTCGGTGCTGCGCAACCTGCTGCATGCCAACGACCATACGGCGCAACACAACCGCCAGCACTTCGACCGCCATGGCGTACTGGCCGTCAACCTGATGTCCTCGCCCGGGGCCGGCAAGACCTCGTTGCTGGAGGCCAGCATTGTGGCCCTGCGGGATGAATTTTCCATCGCCGTTATAGAAGGTGACCTGGAGACCGAGAATGACGCCAGCCGCATCCGGCGCCACGGCGTGACCGCCATCCAGATCACCACCGGCAGCGCCTGCCACCTGGACGCACACATGGTGCACGATGCCCTGCATGGACTGGAGCTGTCCGGCCTGGACCTGGTCTTCATCGAAAACGTCGGCAACCTTGTCTGCCCGGCCAGCTTTGACCTGGGCCAGCACCGCGACGTGGTACTGCTATCCGTCCCGGAAGGTGATGACAAGCCCGCCAAGTACCCGGTGATGTTCCGGGCTGCCGAACTGCTGCTGCTCAGCAAATGCGACCTGCTGCCGGTGCTGGATGATTTTCACCCGGAAAATGCCCGCCGCCATCTGCAGGCACTCGCCAACCCGGCACCGGTGATCGAACTGTCGGCGAAGTCCGGAGCCGGCATGCAGCAGTGGCTGCAATGGCTGCGCGCGGAGCATGCGGCGCTGCAGCAACGACAGACAGGCGTGCAGGCAGCAGCCGAGGCGGCCGCAACCACCGGAACACCATAAGCCTCAACACCACCGGGCACTGGCTGCAGCGCATTCGTGCGCTGGACCTCCCGATGCACATCATGAATGTCTGCGACGGCCATGAACGCTCAATCAGCATGGCCGTGGTTGCGCCCCGCACTGCCCTCAAACATCGAGCTAACCCCGGGTCCAGGGTGTCCCGTCTGCATCCCGGTCGGCGATCTGCGGCATCGCGGTGATACTGGTGCAACCTGACCGACTGACCCTGGATAAACCCTGATAAACAGCCACGGGATCACACGCAAGACACAGCCGTTGACAGTGAAGGGTCCGGATTTTCCGTATACTCCCGTAACCATTGTGACCGTCAAGAGAGGCGGCGCTCCTTAAGCACACCTATCCGTTTATTTTACCCCACCGGCTTTACTGGTAACCTTGCCGCACAGCATTGCTGACAACCTTGACCTAGGCAGGGCACATGAAACTGGAGCACCTCTCCATCGCCACAGGCGTTATGCGCAATGGAATGAACCTGCGTGACTTTTTCGAAGAGTGCGTGCGTTGTAACGTGCCGGGCCTGCCGTATGTCGACGACCAGGACAGGGTCGTGGGCAGAATCTCGATACGGGATGTCTACAAGCACATGGCGATACCCGACCATCTCATCAAGGTCGCACACCTGCTGGGTGACCGGACAGACCAGCTGGATCTGCCCGAGATGAAGGTCAGCGAAACCCTGGGCCTGCCGGTAGAGACCTTTCTGCTTGAAAACATCCCCAGCGTCTCGCCGCAATCCTCGATTGTGAAGGCCCTGGCCATCATGGAGATGTTCAACACCAGCTATATCTTTCTTATCGAAAACGGTGAGTACCGGGGTCTGGTGACACGCATGGTGATCGCGCACCGCATGCTGTTGTGCATCCAGGAGCAGGAATCAACCGCCGAATCCAGCCCGTCGGGCGAGAAACGGCACGATTCCTGCTTTCCCAGGGATGAATGAAGCATCCACAGCGTACTGATTACACGCATCCAGGGGTATCCGGGGCCGTGATGACCGGCCTGCGGCTGCCGCTGGCCCGATCGAGCAGTACCATCAGATAATCCCCATCACAGGTAACGCAGGAAATGGAGACTGTACCTACGAGCATAACCCCGGGGATGTGGCTGGCAGGCTCAATCCTGGTCGCTGCCTATGTCCTGATATTCAGTGAAGTCATCCACAGAACCCTGGCCGGCATCATCGGGGCCGTGGCGATGGTACTCGCCGGCATGGCAGGCGGCTTCTATACCCAGGCCGAGGCGATCAGGGCAATCGACGCCAACACCATGTTTCTGCTGACCGGAATGATGATACTCGTCGTGCTGCTGCGACCCACCGGAGGCTTCGAGTACCTGGCAATACGCATGGCGAAACTTTCCAGGGGCAGCCCGCAGCGACTGCTGGTTTACCTGTCTGCCGTGGTCACGATCATCAGCCTGTTCCTCGACAACGTCACAACCGTGCTGGTGTTTGCACCACTTACCGTCGTCATCTGCCGCATGCTCGGACTCAACCCCATTCCGTTTCTCATGTCCGAGGCCCTGCTTTCAGATACCGGCGGCGTAGCAACGCTGGTCGGTGATCCACCCAACATCATGATCGGCAGCGCCGCCGGCATCGACTTCAACCGGTTCCTGTTTCACATGGGACCGATCATCCTGGTCGCCTGGATGACAACTGTATTCCTGATGTTATTCCTGTTTCGCAGTTACCTGACACAGCCGATGCAGGAGGTCCTTGACCTTGACGAAACCAGGGCGCTGAAAGACCGCAAGAAACTGCTGGCTGTCCTGATCTCGATGGCCGTGGTTATCCTGCTGTTTTTCATCCACCATCATTTCGACCTGTTTCCCGGGTATGTTGCCTGGATCGGCGTTGCCCTGGCCCTGGCACTGGTACGACCTGACCCCGACGAATTTCTGCGCCAGATCGACTGGTCCGTGCTGATGTTTTTTGCCGGGTTGTTCATCATCGTCGGCGGTGTGGAAGGCTCCGGACTGCTGGATCTGCTTGGCCAGGAACTTGTCCTCATAGCCCAGGACCCTGACAAATTGCTCCAGACCGCACTCATCCTGCTGTGGGCTTCCGCTTTCCTGAGCGCTGCAGTCGACAACATCCCGTTCACCGTGACCATGATCCCCATCATCTCGCATCTCGAGTCCCAGGGTGTGGACGTGATGCCGCTGTGGTGGGCACTGGCCCTGGGAGTAGGCCTGGGGGGCAACGGCACCCATATCGGGTCCACCGCCAATGTTATCTGCGTGGCGGAAGCCGAACGCGCCGGTGATCCCGCGTTTCGTATTTCACCCATGCTCTGGCTGAAAAAGGGGACTCCGGTGATGCTGGTGACACTGGCCATTTCCAGCTTGTTGCTGGTCCTCTTTTTTGATTACTACCGGGGCACCTGACGGCTGCGCAGGCGCCGGCAGGTTCAGGTTCACGACAGCGGACTTCCCGTCATACATGACTTTTCCCATGCAACTCATGATGATTGATGGAATCTCGCCGGCTCAGCAGGCGTAATGTGGCCTCGCCTTGATCCATGTCAATTCGAATTGCGGCAAATCGGGTAAGAATTAGGCCGTCGTAATCCTGCGGACCCTGAAAAGGAATAGCAACGAACAGGGAACATATTCCGTTCAGGCGACAGCAACGATGAATGCGGTAACCACCCGGGCAAACTCATGAGTTCACGACTGGTATTCGATGCTGACTTGATCCGACGCTACAACCAGAGCGGTCCGCGCTACACTTCCTACCCCACGGTTGCACAGTTTCACGACAAGATCACCGAGGATGATTATCGCAAGTGGGTCCGGCACAGCAACGAGGACCCGATACCGCGCCCGCTGTCGCTGTATTTTCACATCCCGTTCTGTGACACGGTTTGCTTCTACTGTGCCTGCACCAAAGTTGTGACCAAGCACCATGATCGTGCAACCGATTACCTGGATCACCTCTGCAAGGAGGTCGAACTGCAGGCAAGCCTGTTCGATCGTGACCGCCAGGTAGAACAACTGCACTGGGGCGGCGGCACACCGACCTTTCTGGACAACGCGGGCATACGCCGGCTGATGAGCCGGATTCGCGATAATTTTTCCCTGTGCAGCGACGACAAGGGTGAGTACTCGATCGAGATCGATCCCCGTTCTGTAGACCATAGCAAGCTGCAGGTTCTGCGCGAGGTCGGATTCAATCGCATCAGCATGGGAGTGCAGGATTTCGATCCGGACATTCAGCAGGCGGTGAACCGGATACAAAGCTGGGAAATGACCAAGGCGGTAACCGACTCGGCGCGCCAACTGGGTTTCGGTTCATTGAACATCGACCTGATGTACGGACTGCCGCTGCAGTCGGTAAAGACCTTTGCCGAGACCCTGAAGGCAACCGTCTCGATCAACCCCGATCGAATCGCGGTCTACAACTACGCCCACCTGCCGGCACGCTTCAAGCCGCAACGGCGCATCAACGATGCCGACCTGCCTTCCCCGGATGAAAAGCTCGATATCCTGCAGCACACCATCGAGTACCTGACTGACGCAGGCTACGTCTACATTGGCATGGATCACTTTGCCAAGCCCGATGATGAACTGGCCATTGCGCAGCGCAACGGCACCCTGCACCGGAACTTCCAGGGCTATTCAACCCATATCGACTGTGACCTCGTCAGCATGGGGATGTCCGCGATTGGCCGCGTCTGCGACAATTACTGCCAGAACGTGCGCAACCTGGAGCAGTACTACAAATTGCTCGAGGCCGGCAAGCTGCCGCTGGAACGCGGTATCGAGCTGGAACCTGACGACCTGCTGAGACGCGAGCTCATCACCCTGCTGATGTGCCATTTCAGGCTCGACATCAGGGCACTGGAATCGAAGTGGAATTTCAGATTCAGTGATCATTTCGAGACCGAGCTGGAGCAGCTGCAGGTTATGCAGAAGGATGGCCTGCTGAAAATTTACCCCGAACGTCTGGAAGTACAACCGGCAGGCAGGCTGCTTGTAAGAAATATCTGCATGGTGTTTGACCGCTACCTGAAAGAGAGCGGCACCAGCTTCTCAAGGGTGATCTGAAACGCCGGGTGCAGCTCAACGCCCGGGTTGGGGCCGCCACCCGACACAGCCCTCGACCATGGTCTTGAGCAGCCCCAGATCCAGGATCGTGATCTGTTTCCTGTTGACCCGCAGCAAGCCCTGCTCCTGGAAGTGCGCAAACAGGCGGCTCACCGTCTCGATGGCAAGACCCAGGTAATTCCCGATATCCTGGCGCGACATCGGCAGGTTGAACTCGGTTGCGGACAGGCCCCGCTGGCTGAAGCGCGATGACAGGCTCAGCAGGAATGATGCCATCCTTTCCTCTGCGGTGCGCTTGCCGAGTTGCATCAGCATCTGCTGCTCGGCACAGATTTCCCTGGCGGCGACCCGCATGATCTGCCGGTTCAGGCCCGGCAGGACTTTGCACAGCCCCTCGAGACTTTCGTAGGGCATCTCGCAGACACTGGATGTCTCCAGCACAAGTGAGGAACTGGTGTATAGGCCATCGCTCAGCCCGTCGAGCCCAACCAGCTCCCCCGGCAGGGTAAAACCCAGCACCTGTTCGTCGCCGCTTTCGGTGATGCAGTAGGATTTGGCGGCACCTGACCTGACCGCAAACAACGACCGCCCCTTGTCACCGGCACGATAGAGATGCTGCCCGGACTGCAGGGGAGGCAGGTGTTTGACGATCTTGTCGAGTTCCTCGATCTCGGTATCGCTCATGCCATGCGGCAGGCACAACTCCGAGAGACTGCAGCTCTTGCAGGAAATTCTGATCTCGTCGAGATTCAGCGAATTATGGCTACGCGACATATCGGTGCGTTACTGACATGGCAGCTGTCTCTGCTTATTATCACGCTTTGATGGCGCCCGTTACCCCACTGGCGGCCCATAAACCCGTTTCAATACAATTTGTTATAAAGTCAACACATACGTTTGCGAGGAGATTTCTCAATCCGTGACATTCGCTATAAACTACCACACCCGTCACCGGACCGGCACACCATCATCCCGGGTTTATACCCTGCAAGGATACCCTAATTGTTTGCAAATGCTGAAAAAAAATTGTCTGCCCTCGCCGGGACAGGCCAGCTGGCGCTGCTTGGCGGCGGCCTGACCGGGCTGGAGAAGGAAAGCCTGCGAGTAGCGCCGGATGGCCATATCGCGCAAACACCGCACCCGGTGGCGCTGGGTTCCGCGCTCACGCATCCCTGGATCACGACGGATTATTCAGAGGCCCTGCTGGAATTCATCACCCCGCCGCTCGCCGACCCGGTCAGCGCCGTAGCCTACCTGCGCAACCTGCAGCACTATGCCTACCTGAAACTCGACAACGAACTGCTGTGGTGCTCCAGCATGCCCTGCGTCCTGGCCGGCGACTCCAGCATTCCGATTGCGCAATACGGCAAGTCCAATCTCGGCCTCATGAAGACCGTCTACCGGCGCGGTCTCGGCTATCGATACGGCCGCGTCATGCAGGTGATTGCCGGGGCGCACTACAATTACTCCTTCCGGGACGCCCTGTGGCCCGTCCTGCAGGAACTGGAGGGAGACAAGCGTCCCCTGCAGGACTATATCTCCGACCGTTATTTCCACGTGATCCGCAACCTGCAGCGCATCGGCTGGCTGGTGCCCTACCTGTTCGGCTCCTCGCCGGCGGTCTGCATGTCATTCATCGGTGGCAAGCCGACCATCCTCGAGGAATTCAACGACAACACCTATTACGGCCCGCATGCCACCTCGCTGCGCATTTGTGATATCGGCTACCAGAACTCGCACGAGGCCGAAGCAGGGTTCAAGGCCACCTACGACAGTCTCGAGGCATACACCGAAAGTCTGCTGCAGGCCACTGAGACCTCCTGCCCGACCTATGAGGAATTCGGGGTGAAGGTCGCCGGCGAATACCGCCAGCTGAACGCCAACATCCTGCAGATCGAGAACGAGTATTACAGCTCTGTGCGGCCCAAGCAGATCCCCGGGGAGAACGAAAAACCGGCGCTTGCCTTGCGGCGCCGGGGTGTGCGCTACGTCGAGCTACGCTCCCTGGACATTAATGTGTTTGACCCGCAGGGCATCAGTGTCGAGCAGTGCCGCTTCCTGGAAACCCTGATGGCATACTGCCTGCTCGAGAGGAGTCCGCACATCAACGGCCAGGGACGCAGTGAGATCGACCACAACCTTGATGCGGTCGGCTACCGCGGCAGGCAGCCCGGCCTGCTGCTACAGCGCGACGGCACTTCAGTCAGCCTGCAGCAATGGGCGGCGGAGATCTGCGACGCCATGCAGGCCTTTGCCGGGGCACTCGACGCGGGCATCAGCAACGGCCTCTACAGTCGCGCCTTGCAGGCGCAGGTCGAGGCGGTCAGGGAACCGGAACGCACCCCCTCGGCGCGCATTCTGGCGGCCATGTGCGAACATGAGGAAGGTTTCTACCAGTTCACGCAGCGCATGTCACTGCAGCACCAGCGGTATTTTCTCGACCTGCCACTGGATCCCGCACAGGCACAGGCCTTTGAAACCAGCGCCACAAGTTCGCTGGCCAGGCAGCACGCCATCGAGGCCGCGGACCGGATCACGTTCGATGAATTCCTGAAGAATTACTTCGCGCAACAGCCTTAAAAGATCGCCGGACAGCCCGCGAGCGGTCACCCCGACTGCTCAGCCCGCCAGCACAAACCCGAGTCCGGCCAGATAGATACCCAGCGGGTAATGCCAGCAGCGTGGCCGCAGCAGCAGGCGGTCAAGCACCAGCGACAGGATCACGCCCATAACCATGTACAGCGGCACCACCTGTATGGAGGTGAAATGCCGCAGGTCGCCCGGCAGGTAGTAGAAGTAGAAGGTACCGTAGAACAACAGGAAAAATCCGTTGGCGAGAATTTCCAGCAGCGGGCCGTCAACGCCCGACGCCAGGCCTTTCAGCCAGGCCGGCTTGATGTTGATACGCTTTGCCGCCAGAACCTGGTGCACGAAATAGACGTAATAGCCGTACACGGGCCAGATAATGAAATTCAGCGCCGAGGTGTAGCCATCGTGGATCGGCCAGACCCGGTACTGCCACAGCGGCCTGCCGACCAGCAGGTAGTACAGCTTGCCGAGGAAGACCTCGCAGACGATGGCGATCAGGAAAGCCGCCGCCATCGACAGCAGCATCGGGTATAGCTCGATGCGTATCCAGCGCCGCAACAGCAGCGAGCCCAGCAGGTAAAACAGAACCGCGCCGACCAGCGCGCCTGACAATCCCTGCAGGATCAAGAGGGCGGACTGCGACAGTATCATGGCGGGGGCAGCCGGCCTGCGACTGCCGGTCGTGGCGGGCAGGTGCCGTATGGTGTTACACCCATCCTTTCCCCCTCGCAGCCGGCACGTTACTGCGGTGCGTTCAGATATGAGACACGAGCCGCGCTTCCGGAATCTGCTCCTGGATGGCGCCGGTGATATCGAAGCGAATACCCTGGATCGGCTTGATCGATACCCACAACAGATTCAGCCTGACATTGAATTCCGCAAACACCACGGCATGCCGGAAGCGTGTCAGGATCAGATGCACGTCATAAATGGTGGCATCGACAAGGTGCCTGGGTTTGTTGCGCAAGCCCGGGATCAACACCATGAAATCGCTGAGCGGACGACCATTCTCGTCATGCGTGGGCACGCGCAGCCGCAGCGGCTCCTCGGCATCTTCAAAGCGGATCGACATTTTTGGCAGTTGCATGGCGCCCACCGTGCCGTGACTGTGCCCTGATAATAGCCTAAATCAGCGACGACGACATGACCGTAACCGGGCCGGACGCCGGGATCGCTTGTCGAACAAGGCAATCCGCCTGCCCGGCGACAGCAGCAAACAGTGCCGGCAGGTTCAACCGGCCAGGGCGTCCCGGACACGTTCCAGGCGACTGCGCACCTCCGCCGCAAGGACCTCGACTCCTTCCTCGTCAACCAGGCTCAATACGGCGACCGGGTCCATGAAGGCAACCGTGACAGACCCGTCATCCTCTTCGCGCAAGACCACGTTACACGGCAGCAACAGGCCGATATCGGGGTCGGCGTTCAGCGCCTGGTTGGCAAGCACCGGGTTGCAGGCCCCGAGTATCAGGTAGGGCTTGCGGTCGATATCCAGTTTTTTCTTGAGCGTTGCGGCGACATCGATTTCGGTCAGCACACCGAAACCTTCCTGCTGCAGCTCGGCGGTCACGCGCTCGCGAACCGCACCCATGTCACCGTCTAGATTGATATTGAAGCCGTACATCATCTGTCTCCCTGTTTCATCCGGTCAGGCGCACCTGCGCCTCCCGGTATTTTGCAGCGGTTTTCTCCAGAATCTCCGCCGGCAGGCGGGGACCCGGCGGCGTCTTGTCCCAATCCAGCGTCTCCAGGTAGTCGCGCACGAACTGCTTGTCGAAGCTCGGCGGGCTCTGGCCCGGCGTATAGGAATCCAGCGGCCAGAAGCGCGAGGAATCCGGCGTCAGGATTTCATCGATCAGCACCAGCCCGCCCTCCGCATCCAGCCCGAACTCGAACTTGGTGTCGGCGATGATGATCCCGCGCTCGCGGGCATAGGCCGCGCAGCGGGTATAGATTTCCAGGCTGACATCCCGTACCTGCGCTGCCAGGGCATCGCCCAGCAGTGCGCGGGTCGCCTCGTAGTCAATGTTTTCGTCATGCGAACCGGGTGCGGCCTTGGTCGACGGGGTATAGATTGCCGCGGGCAGCCTGTCGGCCATGCGCAGGCCGGCCGGCAGATCGATGCCGCATACCCGGCCGCTGCGCTGGTAGTCCTTCCAGCCGGAACCGATCAGGTAGCCGCGCACCACCGCCTCCACAGGCAAGGCCTTGAGCTTCCTGACCACGATGGCGCGCCCCTCCACCTGCGCCCTTTCCTGCGGGTCCGGCAGCACTTCTGCCAGGGACAGCGCCGCAAGGTGGTTGGGTACGATACCCCGGGTGCGCTCGAACCAGAAATTCGATACCGCCGTGAGGACGGCACCCTTGCCCGGCACCGGGTCCGGCAGCACGACGTCGAAGGCCGACAGCCGGTCCGTGGTGATGATGAGCAGGTGGTCGCCACCCACGCCATAGATATCGCGAACCTTTCCACGG
>Ga0210064_1000211_pt1 | contig 28136 bp, 21 predicted proteins | sample Muzzi_CordC_D2_FD_185531 | JGI IMG/M metagenome (GOLD analysis project Ga0210064, IMG submission 185531) | Wetland microbial communities from San Francisco Bay, California, USA, that impact long-term carbon sequestration - Muzzi_CordC_D2 (SPAdes) | ecosystem: Environmental > Aquatic > Marine >... | reverse complement strand
GGCGGGACCAGCCAGGACCAGCCGATGATTTCACCGGCCGCAACGGTTTCAATCGTGATGGCACCCCGCTGGGCGCCGTGGATGTCGAGCGCCACGCTGCCATGTCGGATGACATAAAAGTAATCGGCCTCCTGCCCCTCCCGAAAAATCGTCTCTCCGGCGGCAAATTGGATGTTCCGCCCGCATCCGGCGATGGTTTCAAGGTGCGAATCATCGAGACCCTGAAAGAACGGATGTTCCTTTAGAGGCGTTTTGAGTGTTTGCATGATTTATTCTCCCGTTTTCTTCAGGCGATGGACGATACTCATTAGGCGTAGATACTTATCCATAGATTACGCAGATTTCCACAGATTATTAGCCACAGACGCACACGGACAGACACAGACATTGTCCATAGATTCCTCAGATTTACGCAGATCTTTTTTTAAGATAAATGCCATAAAAGAGACTCTTATGTTCAAGCCCCGATAATTTACCCCTAGCCTTAATCTCAACAATTAATTCATCAAAAATTATTGATATTTTAATCTGCGTTAATCTGTGTAATCTGCGGATATCTTCCTGGGCCTGAACGAAAAAGCTCATAGAGATTTTGCCCCGAATTTAAAAATTCCGAGACATATTATCCGTCTTGGCCGAGTTGCTGTCGGCCCGGATGGCTGCGGCTTCGGCCGTGATGTCGATGCCCACCGGACACCAGGTGATGCACCGTCCGCAGCCCACACAGCCGGAGGTCCCGAACTGATCGATCCAGCTGGCCAGCTTATGGGTCATCCACTGACGGTAGCGCGCCTTCACCGTAGGGCGTATATAGCCGCCATGAATATAAGAAAAATCCATGGTGAAGCAGGAGTCCCAGCGGCGCCGGCGTTCGGCCTGCTCACCGGTCAGATCGGTCACATCTTCCACCGTCGTGCAAAAGCAGGTCGGACAGACCAGGGTACAATTGGTGCACGCAAGGCAGCGCCCGGCCACATCATCCCAGCGGGGATGCTCCCGATTGCGATAAAGCAATTGCTTAATATCGGCGGTATCAAGCGTGCGTCCCATCCTGGCGGCGGACTGTTTGGCCAGTTTTTGGCCGATGTCCATTTCCGTGCTGCCCGCCGGCCGGTGGGGGACGTCCGCCATCACCGCCCGGCCTTTTTCGCTGCCGGCTTCGACGATAAAGTAATGCGCGTCTCCTTGAATCACTTCGGTCAAGGCCAGGTCAAAAGGGCCGGCGACCTTCGGCCCGGTCTGCATGGACCGGCAAAAACAGTTGCCCCCCGGCTCATTGCAGTTGACGGCAACGATAAAATTTTTTTCGCGTCTGGATTTATAGACCGGCTCTTTGAAAAGTCCTCCTAAAAAAACCTTGTCCTGGACCTCAATGGCCTTCAGCTCGCAGGCCCGGACGCCGATCAATGCATAGCGGGGCGTTTTTTCAGCGTCGGCCATTATTTCGAAGCCTTGCCCGCTGCGTCTGGACCGCCACAACCGATGGGTTGGCGGCAAAAGAAATTTTTTCCAGGAATGCGGGCCAACCGCATATCCGAACAAGGCGGCCTGGTCCTGCTTGATGAGACGATACGACCCCGGCGCCTGCCGGTCGGTCCAACCGATAGGCAATTCAGCAGCCGATTGGAGGTGATCATAGACAATGGCACCGTCGCGCACAATCGGACCGACCACCTCGAACCCGCTATCCCGCAAAACATCAAAAAGTTTATCAAACGATTTTCGGTCAACAATCTGCATGGCAGCACTCCCGGTTTTTCGATATCCGCAGCAAGCTGCAGGAAACCCTCTGCGTGATGATGATTTTCCCGGTTATTTCTCCGGTTTGGGATAATGGTATCTTGGCCGCCGTCCGGAAGGCAAATCCGGATAAAATGGCGGTTTAAGGTGTAGGCTGCTTCAGAGGTGATGTATATGAGATTAATTGTGTATTTTTATGGAATCCAGAATGTATATTGAAGAACGTGAGACCTTATTCCTGCAGTTGTTTTTTTCCATTGCGAACCGGCAAGAAGAACCGGAAGCAGGGTCAGGACGAGAACAAACTGCACGATCAGCATAGGGGTCGCCGCAATCACCCATAAAAAACCATTCGGAGCAAAAAGACCATTATCAGGGTCGCCAAAGAAACCGTGATCAGACCCATTACAAATTGAGGACTATTTTTGAAGTACATTGTTTTTTTTAAACAAATACACAATCCACCCCATTTTTTATCGGCACCGGTTAGCGTATCTAAAGTCCGATTCAACAACCTACACCCGGTGGATGGACAGGTGAAAAGAAAAAGCTTTTTGGTTTCAATCGGATTGTCGTCTCTAGGCGCTGCAGGCTTCCTCGGCGGCTGCAGCCAAATGCTTCTGCTTGACCCCAAGGGACCCATCGGTGACGCCGAGCGCTTCGTTATCATCGCAGCCTTCGGGCTGATGCTGATCGTCGTTATCCCCGTCTTTGTTATGGTCTTCTGGTTTGCCCGAAGATACAGAGCCTCGAACCGGGAAGCGACCTACCGGCCAAACTGGAGTTATTCGACTAAGATCGATTTGGCAATGTGGCTGGTTCCCCTTGCCATCGTCACAGCCCTCGGAATTTTGTCCTGGAGCGCCACCTACCGCCTGGATCCTTACAAACCGATCGAGTCCGGCGTCAAGCCGATCCGCATCGAGGTCGTGTCCCTGGATTGGAAATGGCTGTTCATCTACCCGGACTACGATATCGCCGTCGTCAATCAGCTCGTTTTTCCCGTCCAGGTGCCGCTGAGCTTCAGGCTCACGTCGGCCACGGTGTTGACTTCTTTTTTCATCCCGCAACTGGGAAGCCAGATTTATGCCATGGCCGGCCGGCAGAGCCGGCTGCAGCTGATGGCCGATGAACCGGGCACCTATGCCGGCCACAATCAGCAATTCAGCGGCCGCGGTTACGCCGACATGCACTTCAAGGCGATTGCCGTTTCCCGGGAGCAATTCGAAGCGTGGGTGCAAAACACCAGACAATCGCCGGTCAAACTCGATCCGGCCCGCTATCAGAAACTCGAAAAGCCGGGCGTCGGATCTCCGGTGATGCAATTTTCTGTGGTCCAGCCGGGCCTGTTCGACAAAATTGTGAGTAAATACCGGCCCGGCGCGTTGGAGGGACGTTGATATGTTCGGAAAGCTAAGCCTGGCGGCGATACCTTTCGAAAATCCGATCATTATGGGCGCCGTGGGCGGTTCGATTCTGCTGGCCGTGGTGATCCTGGCCCTGATCACCTACTACCGGAAGTGGACCTACCTCTGGAAGGAGTGGTTGACCAGCCTCGACCACAAAAAAATCGGCATCATGTATATTGTCCTGGCCCTGGTCATGCTGCTGCGCGGGTTCTCCGATGCCGTTCTGATGCGCTCTCAGCAGGCCCTGGCCGCGGGCGTGTCGCAAGGCTTTTTGCCACCGGGACACTTCGACCAGATATTCAGCGCCCACGGCACGATCATGATCGTCTTCATGGCCATGCCGTTTCTGGCCGGATTGATCAATATCGTCGTCCCCCAACAAATCGGTGCGCGCGATGTCGCATTTCCCTTTTTGAATGCGGTCAGCCTCTGGCTGACCGCCGCCGGGGCCCTGCTGGTGATGGTATCGTTGGGGGTCGGCGAATTTTCCAAGGCCGGCTGGTCCGGATATGCCCCCCTGGTGGAACGGCAATACAGCCCCGGCACAGGGGTGGACTATTGGATGTGGGCTTTTCAGATCGCCGGCATCGGATCGCTGATGACCAGCATCAATTTTCTGGTTACGATTCTGAGAATGCGCGCTCCGGGCATGACGCTCATGCGCATGCCGATGTTTGTCTGGACGGCTTTTTTCACCTCCGTGCTGATGGCGTTTGCGTTTCCGGTTCTGACCGTCGCCCTGGCCCTGCTGACGCTCGACCGCTATTTGGGCATGCATTTTTTCAGCAATGCGCTGGGCGGCGAAATCATGATGTATATCAACCTGTTCTGGATCTGGGGGCATCCCGAGGTCTATATCGTCATCCTGCCGGCCTTCGGCGTCTTCTCGGAGGTCGTGGCCACCTTCTGCGGTAAGCGGTTGTTCGGCTATCGATCCATGGTTTATGCCACTGCGACGATCATGGTCCTGTCCTTTTCCGTTTGGGTGCACCATTTCTTCACCATGGGCGCCGGTCCCGATGTCAACATCTTTTTCGGCATTACGACCATGCTGATCGCTATCCCCACCGGGGTGAAGATCTTCAACTGGCTGTTTACCATGTACCGCGGTCGTATAAGATTCACCACACCGATGTACTGGACCCTGGGATTCATCGCGACCTTTGCCGTCGGCGGCATGGCCGGCGTGCTGCTGTCCCTGCCGCCCGCTGACTATGTGCTGCACAACAGTCTGTTTTTGATCGCCCACTTCCACACCATGCTGATCCCCGGCTCCGTATTCGGTTTTTTCGCCGGCTATTACTACTGGTTTCCCAAGGCCATCGGCTTTCCCCTGAACGAAAAGTTGGGTAAATGGGCATTCTGGGCCTGGCTGATCGGTTTCGACCTTTCGTTTGTACCGCTGTATGTGCTGGGTTTGATGGGCATGCCCCGCCGCATGGAGCATTACGCCAATCCGGCCTGGCAGCCCTATCTGATCATTGCCGCCGGCGGTGTCGCCGTGATCCTGATCGGCATCCTGTTGCAGCTGGTTCAACTGGCCGTGAGCATCAAGCAACGCCATGCCACCTGCGACCTGACCGGCGACCCCTGGAACGGCCGCACGCTGGAGTGGGCGACCGCTTCGCCGCCGGCCGTCTACAACTTCTCGCAAACGCCCGTCGTGCATGACATCGACGCCTTCATGGACATGAAGGAAAAAGGCATCGCCTACCGGCAGCCGGGCCAATACCACGACATCCACCTGCCGAAGAATACGGCCAAGGGATTGATCAACGGTGCCTTGGTCTTCGTGTTCGGATTCGCCATGGTCTGGTATATCTGGTGGTTGGCGATCCTCAGCGCTGTGGGCATACTTTTCACGGTGATCGCTCGCGCATCCGATGACGACACAGACTACGTCGTGCCGGCCGCGGAAGTCGAGCGGATCGAGAGCCGGCGCTATCGACAGCTGACCACCGCCGCGGGCAGCCGCCCGGCCGGCGGACAAACCACATTACAACCTTCACCGGCGGTGTGAATAATGACAGCAGACACTTCGACCATCGACTCCGTTCATTCCGCAGAATTTGAACATTCCGACCCCCTTACGAACCAGGCCTTCGGTTTCTGGATTTACCTTATGACCGACCTGGTGCTGTTTGCGGCGATCTTCGCGACGTTTGCCGTCGTGGGCCGCAACTATGCCGGCGGTCCCACCGGAAAGGAGTTGTTTGACCTGGGCTATCTATTCGTTGAAACCATGGTCCTGCTGTTCAGCAGTGCAACCTGCGGGCTGGCCGCGCTGGCCCTGCACAATGACCGGAAGGCTTTCGTCCTGATGGGGCTCGTCCTCACGTTCCTGCTGGGTTTTGGATTCATCGGCATGGAGATCTATGAATTTTACCACCTTGTCCTGGACGGCAACGGACCCCAGCGCAGCGCCTTCCTATCGGCCTTTTTTACCCTGGTGGGCACCCATGGCAGCCATGTGGCTTGCGGACTGATCTGGATAGCGGTCATGGTGGGCCAAGTCGCCGCCAAAGGCTTGACCGCGTCCGTCCGGTCCCGCTTGATGCGCCTGAGCATGTTCTGGCACTTTCTGGATATCGTTTGGATCGGCGTATATACCATTGTCTACCTGATGGGGGTCATTTAAATGAACCAAGTATATATCGACAACAGCGGTGCGAGTCGGGGCAGCTTAAAGTCCTATGTCGTCGGCTTCATTCTGTCCATCGTGCTGACCGTTATTCCGTTTGCCTTGGTCATGAGCGGGGCGTTTTCCCGCTCGGCCGTAATGTTCGGCATATTTGGCGCGGCTATCGTACAGATCCTGGTGCACCTGCACTATTTCCTGCACCTGGACACTTCATCGGCAATGCGTTGGAATGTGATGGCCCTAGTGTTCGCCCTTTTGGTCATCATTCTCTTCGTCGGCGGGACGCTCTGGATCATGTATCACCTGCATTACCGTATGATGATATAATGCCTGAAGTAATGAAAAACTATTTGCTCGTCACCAAACCGGGGATCATTTTAGGCAACCTGATCACTGCAGCGGGCGGCTTTTTTCTGGCTGCCAAAGGACAGATTGATTTCCCCCTTCTGCTGCCGACCCTCGGCGGTATATCCCTGGTTGTCGCGTCCGGCTGCGTTATTAACAACTGCATTGACAGAAAAATGGACCGTAAAATGGTCCGGACGCGCAACCGCGTCCTCGCCCAGGGACGCATGTCGACGGAATTCGCCGTCTTCTATGCATCCTTGCTGGGCATCGGGGGTACCGCACTCCTTTGGGCGGCAGTCAACATGCTGTCCGTGGCTATTGTGCTGGCCGGTTTCGTGATTTATGTAGGCGTCTACAGCCTATACCTGAAACGCAATTCCGGATACGGCACATTGATCGGCAGTCTGGCGGGCGCTGCGCCGCCCCTGGCGGGGTATTGCGCGGTCAGCGGCCGCTTCGACATGGAAGCGCTGATCTTATTGGCGATCTTCAGCTTATGGCAGATGCCGCACTGTTATGCCATCGCCATCTTCAGATGGGATGATTACGCTGCGGCGCAAATCCCGGTATTGCCGGTCAAGCCGGCAATGCCTGCGGTAAAGAGGCATATCCTCGGTTATCTACTGGCCTTTATAGCGGCCACGCTGATGCTGGCCTTCGGCGGGTACACGGGCTACGGCTACCTCGCCGTGGCGGTCGTGTTGGGCCTGTACTGGCTGTACCTGGCCTGGTCCGGCTACAAGACATCCGATGACCGGCGCTGGGCTAAAAAGCTGTTTGTCTTTTCAATTCTAAGCATATTTATCCTGAGCGTCATGATGTCCATTGACTGCACGGTGCCCGTCACTTCGCACATGCTCCTGACCTCTGCGCCTTAGTCCGGCATACCCCGGCTGGATTTTTTCCATTGAACACTTTGTATGCGAACGTATGGTCGGGTTTATGGAATGGGTTTTGGAAAATCATAATATTCGTTCCGGTGATGATCATTCACACCGTTGATTCGGAGTCGGTTGACAACACGCTGCGCTCCATCGGTCAATACGGCGACGTACCCCGCCTCGGTGCACTGCGCCCATGTGTCTACCGTACCGATCAAGGTTACTGTGCCGTCATTGACTTGCACATCAATTTGGCCGGCGACCCGGTGAGTCTGACCGTTGTGGTCCAGACGCGACTCGATTTGCTTTTTCAGCGTCGCATCGCTGTAACTGAAAATGGGGTTGACGTTGATCCGGTTGATCAGCTTCCGTACGCCTTTGACGCGGGATGCGATATCCGCGGCATGTGCTTTCTCATAAGCGGTCTTCACGCCACCGGATAAGGTTACGATACCGTCTTGCACGCCGATGTCGATATTAAATTTGTTGAGCACACTATCCGTGTCCAGCGCCAATCGAATGTTTTCATGAATGGTCTGGTCATCCCGCCGCCCGGTTCCGACCGAGGTCAAATCGGTCACCCCGATGACACCGACCACTTCATGCGCATCCTGTACGGCACGCGCTTGCTGGTGGCGCGAAGCGACTACACCGCGCAGCGTCACGCGGCCGTTTTTGGCTTCAACCTCTATTCGGAATGGATTGACGACTTGCAAATCCTGAAGCAGCGCGCCGCGCACATTATTCCGGAGCTGCGTGTCCGTCGGAACGGGCGCTTTCTTGCGTATTCCGCTATCATGATCCATCCCGATCACAAGATCATTCTTCACCGCCTCGATATTATCGACCAGCAGACAGTCCTCGGCGGCGCGTTTTTTTTGATACGCCGTGGCGACCTTGCCCCTCAGGGTGACAACGCGGTTTTGGATTGTAACGTCCATTAATACATCCGCGAAATAAACGTCGCGTCCCAGGGTATAGAGAACATCTTTTAGAATTTCCTGATCGGATCGGGGGTGTTTGAAGACGATTTCCAAATGATTGTCGACAGCCCTGACCCCCGGCAGCTCGGAAGCGATCAGGCCGGCTCGCCTTCTCTGGGATTCGGAGTCTACCTGACCGGAAAGGGTGACCCGGCCGTCCGCCACGTGGGCGGTGATATTCTGCAGTTCCAAGTCGAAGCTGTCCAAATACCTGAGACGCAAATTCCGCTGGATGTCTGTGTCGGAACGATGTGAGGCCTGAACCTTGATTTTGTTAATGACCTCAAGCACGCCCCGGATTTTGCGGGCCTCAAGGTCCGCATATTTTTTTGCAACCAGGCTTTCTTGTCATCCAAGGATATGCCTCCAGTAATCCGATACCATTTTACGCTGCGCCGGACTTTCCATGGTCAACCAGTCGCTGCCGGCGAACCCTGGCGCCTGACTGAGCATTTCTCGGCTGATATTCAATACAACGTCCTTTCCGGTCGTAATATTTACCGTTTTCACGGGGATCGGAAATAGCTTTTCACCAATGTCCAGAAATCCACCGACGCCGATAACAAGATAGGCGGCATCGGCTTCTTCCATGTTGAACATCAAATCCTTAATGTCTCCGAGCGTCTCGCCGCCCGCGCCTCTCACCGGATATTCCCTTAACGCCGAGGCAAGGAAATTCTGTGTTCGCTTGGCCGTCATTGCAGGGGTCTCGGAAATAATCAGGTATGGTGCCGTTTGATTCGCTTTTAGACCTGTCTCGGACAGCCAAAAGTTGCGAATCTTGATATCCCAGTCCGGGATGTTCAGATCGGGCAGCGCGCCGGGTTCATAGCTCGCCACAGCAGCGAGCCTGCTTTTGGGAATATCCACCAAGGCCAGCTTGTTGAAACGATCAATCGTAATGGCGGTAGTGGGAATGAAGCACCAACGATCGTCGACCTCGGTTATCGCATAGGGTATATTCCCATTGTCACTGATGACAAAATCCCTGATGCGGCCGAGAAATTCACCCTGCAAGTTGGTTACCTCGGTTCCCGACAGACTGGTTTCCCGCATGATTGTCTGAGGTATGATGTGCATCCCCCCGCGAAGCGTTGCAACCGGACTCGTTGTGGACCAGTATTGGCGAACCTGATCAATCCCGGCCGCACCGATCGTCTTTTCATTGTGCCAAGCACTGATGGACGGTGCGGAAATCAGCAGGTCCTGGTCGAAATCGAAGGTCACCGTCTTCGCGCTGAAATTCAGGGTGAAGGCATCAAGCGGAAGCGGATAAATTTTATTCTTACAGGCCGGGTCCTCAAACCGCACAAACAGATAAGATATTTTTTGTGATAGTGGATTATACATAAGATTTTCTACCGCGCCGATCTTGCGGCCGGATGGGCTCATCACGCCATAGCCTTTTATTCCCTTAAAGGAAACATTGCCGCCGGGAAGTATTCTGAAACCGAAGGCATAGACGTCTGTCGCCCTGGGGAGGGAGCGCCGCCTTACGGTTCCCGGCGGCGGCATGATACCTTCATTTCGCCAATAGGCCTGGATTTGCTGAAAATCTATATCGGATTGGATGAAAGCGCCCGGCGAAATTTTTTTCTCGATGATTGTGTCATTCTTAAAAGCGTCAACGCTGTTGATGTCAAGGAGATAGGCTTTTTGGGACTGATCGAATCCCAGAATGCCCACTGGAACCGGATAATAGCCCTTGCGGGATAGGTCCGGATCTTTCAGATCGAAGATAATAAAGGATACGGAACCGGATGCAAGATCGCAAAGCAAGTCGTGTATTTGGCCAAGCGTCCTGCCCTTCGAGTCCAATAATTGGAAAGTCATCGCTTCTGTGGCCGTTAGTCCGATCCTGCCTGGCAGTTGTGCGGTGATCGGGGTATGTATTTTCTCATTTCCGGATGATTTCTGTTGTTGGGCAGCTGTCGCTTGTTCATCGCCACCCGTGTATCCAAACAGAAAAACTAAAGACACGCATAGCGGCACGATAGTATGTTTCATGATAGCGTTCATCGTTTTTCTCCCTTCATCTAAAAGGATTTTTTTTATATGTCGGCCGAACATTCACAGCGCTGGCAAGCGACCGGATGGTAACCGTTGCAATCCATCAAATCCGACCCGTTGCCGGCTTTTTTCTCGAAAATACGCTGTATGGATTGAATTGCTTGCCGGCTATTCTCTGGTTGCCTTCGACTTCTCTGCTAAAATAATCAGCTCGAAGCACAAATTGTATCGGCATCCGTCCGAATTTTTTGTAAGTGATCGTCTTTTTGAGACGTAGGTGTTTTTCCTACAGAATATAAAAGGTTCACGGATTCAGAATCCATACCCCATCCGCCCGTCTTATCGACCGCAACGGCTTGTTTCTGCAAAAAGTACATCATATACCATGGCTGCGTGAATCAAATACAGGTTTTACCCTATAGCTATTTATGTGAGAGATCATTACTAGAATTTGATTTCGGCTAAATCCGTAATACTGAAAACGGTTGCCAACAGTCTCAATGGTTGAACCGGCACCGCGGGGACCGCTGTAAAAGTAAAAAGTTATGGCTGAATTGAATAATCGCGACAGCGAATCCAAATCTGAATCTAAAAAACGGTTTGGCAAAAAAAAGATTGTCGGACTCGCGCTTCTGGTTGTTATATTGGCGGCGGCTGGGGCGACGTATTGGTGGTTTTACATGTACAACCGCGTCAGGACAGACGATGCCTATGCCAAGGCCGACAGCGCTCAGGTCGGCAGTCGCGTGCCCGGAACGGTTCTGCGGGTGCCGGTCGACAACGATTATTTTGTGAGGGCTGGCCAGACCCTCATAGAACTCGACCCGGCGGTTTACCAAACTGCGGTCCAGAAAGCTCAGGCCCAGTTGGCCCAAGCCGATGCCGATGTCTGGGCCCTTGAAGTTTCAGTTTCGCAGATAGATCTTCAAACCGCCGCCCAGGTCGAGGCGGCGCAAGCCGTGTTAAAGGCCGCCCGTGACAAGCGGCTGGCAACCCAGCACCAATTGTCGAAACTGGCCAGCCAGCGGACAGGGGCCCGGGCGGAATTAAAACTGGCCCAAAAGGATTTCCAGCGTTTTGAACAACTTTTTAAAAGCGGTGCCGTCGCGGCCGAGAAACGGGATGAGGCCCGCACGAAATTTAAGCAAACTCAAGCGGCCCTGGATGCGGTCGATGCCCAAATATCCTCAGAAAACGCTTCCCTGGAAGGCAGCGAACAAGAAATTAAGAAAGCTGAAGCAAATTTGAAATCAGCCCGCGCCGATCTTTATAAAAACGATGTTCAGCGTTATCGGCTGGCCTCCCTGAAAGCCCGACGCGACATTTATAAGGCCGAGCTGGATGCAGCTGAATTAAACCTTGCTTACTGTACGATCGCAGCGCCCATCAACGGGTTTGTGGCCCAGAAATCGATTCAGGTCGGGGATCGCATTCAGCCGGGCCTGGCTCTTATGGCGGTTGTCCCGCTGCAGGAAATCTATGTGGAAGCCAATTTCAAGGAAACCGACCTTACCCATGTGCGTCTCGGTCAACCGGCCGTCATTCAGGCGGACATTTATCCGGATTATGTTTATCATGGAAAAGTGGTCGGGATTCGCGCCGGCACCGGTGCCGCCTTTTCGCTGCTGCCGCCCGAGAATGCCACCGGCAACTGGATTAAGGTCGTCCAGCGCGTCCCGGTAAAAATTTCTCTCGATGTTCCACCGCCGCCCGGCTACCCGCTGCGGGTGGGGTTGTCATTGAAAGTCACTGTCAACACTTCGGATCGCAGCGGCCAGACGCTGCGGGCGGAAGACTCGGCCGCAGCGCGCAAGTCACAAAAATGAAGACCGCCGTCGAAACACACCCGACCAATAAATGGATTGTGGCCCTCACGGTGATGCTGCCGACTTTTATCGAGATCATGGACATCAGTGTCGTCAATGTCTCGCTGCCTCACATCCAGGGCAGTCTCAGTGCCGGCCTGGACGAGGTGACGTGGATTTTGACTTCCTATCTGGTCTCAAATGCGATCATCATCCCGATCAGCGGCTGGCTGGCCGGCATTTTCGGAAGAAAACGTTACCTGATCTTTTCTTTGATCCTCTTTACCGCCAGTTCGGTGCTGTGCGGGTCGGCCCTTTCGCTTGCAATTCTCATTGTCGCCCGGATTTTTCAGGGCATCGGCGGCGGCGGGCTGCAGCCCATTTCGCAGGCCATCCTGCTGGAATCTTTTCCTGATGAAGAGCGGGGTCTGGCGATGGCCTTCTTTGGAATGGGCGTAATTTTGGCCCCCATCATGGGTCCGGTGCTCGGCGGCTGGCTCACCGACACCTGGAACTGGCGCTGGGTATTTTATATCAATCTGCCGGCAGGCATTCTGGCGATAGCGCTGGTTTTTCTCTACGTTAACGACCCGCGCTATATCCGCCGGCGACAACCTGATATCGATACTTGGGGCCTGTTTTTCCTCGCCGTCGGACTGGGATGCCTGCAAATTGTTCTGGATAAGGGGCAGCGGGACGATTGGTTCAGCTCCGACTTTATCATCACTTTCAGCCTTATCGCCGGGACGGCCTTGATTCTATTTCTGATCACCGAGTTGCGCAGCCCGAACCCGGTCGTGGATCTGAGAGTGTTTCGGGATCGCAGCTTCGCGACCGGCAACCTGATTATGTTCGCCGGTTTTTTCTGCCTTTTCGGCAGTATCGTGCTGCTGCCGCTTTACCTGCAGAATCTGATGGGATATACATCGTTTTGGGCGGGGCTGGTTCTGGGACCCGGTGGCATCGCAGCCTTTTTTATCATGCCGCTGGCAGGACTGCTGATGAAAAAAAATGTCAGTCCGCGACTGCTGCTGGCCGCCGGACTGACGATCAGCGCCTGGGCGCTGTGGTTGATGTCGGGTTTTAATCTGAATGCCAGCTTTCGGGCGGTGGCCCTGCCCAGAATCATTCAGGGCTTTGGGCTGGGACTTTTCTTCGTGCCGCTTTCGGCAGCGACCTTTTCCGGCATCCCCAAAGAAGAAACCGGCAATGCCTCGGGGATCTTCAACCTGCTGCGCAACCTGGGGGGCAGTTTCGGAGTGGCTTTCTGCACAACTGTTCTTGCCCGGCGCACCCAGCTGCATCAGACATTTCTGGCGGAACATGTCACCCCCTATAACCCGAGTTTTCAGCACTATTTCAATCAGATTCAAGAATGGCTGCAAATCCATCAGGCGCCGTTCGCAGGGTCTTCCGCGCCCCTCGGTGAGATCTATCAGCGGGTGTTGCGGCAGGCCCATATGCTGGCATTTAACGATACATTCTGGCTGCTGGCCCTGGCCACGGCAGCCCTGGTTCCGCTAACGATTTTTTTCCGTCAACAATCAAAAACGACGCCCAGTGCAGACGTACTCTGAAGACCTATGGATCAAATTCACTTACATGGTGGTGATCTTCCCGATCGTCGTTCAGGGGTTAACAATTAAAAAATTCCCCACACGCTGGGGTGTGTGAGGATCCAACTTTTCCAATTACAGCAAATGGACTCAACCGGCCTGAAAATGTCCATCAGCGCGTTCCTTTTGCGGTCGGCAGCCGGCAGGAGATTCAAAATTATGAGACCGCTTACGGGGGTAGCATCTTTGTGGTTGACCGTATACTTATTTTGAGGGCCTGAGAGTAGGGAATCCGACCTGGCAAAATACAGGATTCACCTTATAGGTATCATCAGGGGGCGGTACTAATAATAATGAGGATAGACCGATGGATGAAAACCTGAAAAAGTTGAAAATGGACCTTGATGCGCAAATACGCCGGATGGAAGGCCTTGATGATATCTCGCGGGAGAAGCTGGATGAGCTGGTGAGCTACGTTGATATGAAGCTGGAGAAACCGTATGATCCGGCAAATCACGATCGTCTCACGGGACATCTTAAGGATAATATCCACTATTTTGAGGTCACCCACCCCGACCTCACGCTGGTTATGAATAATATGCTGACGATGTTGAGCAATTTGGGCATTTAAGGAATACTATTTTTAAATGATATTGCGGATGAATTCCAATAACGGTGACGGCAGCAGGCCGAGCCAGACAAGCATCACCGTCAATCCGGCCAGCGTCAGGCCGCCGGCCAGCGGCAGTGCCGCGGGCGGGGCGGCAGCCTGGGGCTGTCGGGCAAAGATTGCAACTACCACCCGCAGGTAATAGAACAGCCCGATGCCGCTGGTCAGCACCAGCACGACGACCGGCAGCCAGAGAGAGGCGCTCACCCCGGCCGCCACCAGGTAAAACTTGCCGATAAAGCCGACAGTCAGCGGGATGCCCGCCAGGGACAGCAGCATGGCCGTGAATGCGCCCCCCAGCCAGGGCCGGCGCCAGAACAATCCGCGGTAATCGTCAATCTGCTCGGCTTCCCGCTGCGGGCCGGACAACACGGTGATCACGCCGAAAGCGCCCAGCGTCATCACGAAGTAGGCAATCAAATAAAAGGTGACCGCCGCCGGTCCCATGGACCCCCCCGCCAAAAAGGCGACCAGCAGATACCCCAGGTGTGCAATGGAGGAATAGGCCAGCAGGCGCTTGACGTTGTTTTGCAGCAGCGCCAGGATGTTGCCGAATATCATCGAGGCGACGGCGATGACGGCCAATACCGCAAATAATGACCCGAGGGCGGCAACATCGACCGGGCCGAAAAAGCGGATAATTAAACCGACCAGACTGCCTTTGGAAACTGTCGCGATAAAAGCGGTCACCGGGGCCGGGGCTCCCTGGTAGACATCGGGCGTCCAGAGGTGAAACGGCACCACCGCCAGCTTGAAGCCGATTCCGACCAGCAGCATGATCAAACCGGCCATGACGATCAGGCTGCGGCCCTCGGCCGGCGGGCGGCTGATAAGTGTCGCCGTGCGGGTCAGCTCCATGGTACCCAGAGCGGCATAAATCAAGGCCATGCCGAAAACCAGAAAAGCGGCCGAGGTGGCGGCCAATACCAGGTATTTTAGACCCGCTTCGATACCGATGGCTTTCAGACGCGAATAGGCGATAAGCGCATAAAGCGAGATGCTCAGAATTTCCAGTCCCAGGAAAAAGGAGGCGAAATGACTGCTGGCCACGATCACGGCCGAACCCAGGACCGCCAAAAGCATCAGGATATAATACTCTTCGCATTGGCCCTCATAGGGCCGCAGGTATCCATAGGATAGCAGCACAACGGCAAAACCGGCCGCAACGAGCAGTCCGATGTAAAAGCGGGCAAAGCCGTCCACAATCAGAAGCATGGCGACCTGGCCGGTTTCCGGCGATGACGTCAGCGGCAGGGAGATGAACGCCCCCGCCAGGCCGATGCCGGTCAGCACCGCCGTGACCGAATGGCTGCGATAGACGGCAATCACCAGCATCACGGCTATCGGGGTTGCCGCCAGAATCATCAGAGGCATCAGGGGAATCAGGTCGGCCAAGCTCATGGAATTCCTCCCTTCGGCCAAACAGATGGCGCCGACGAGTGCCCGTCGATCTCAGATAACCCGTCGATCTTAGATAAAACGATCGCCTGGGACGGCGGTCGAGCGGCAAGCTGCTTGCCCGTTGCCGTCTGCTCCAGGTGATGAAGCGCGGGGGTGGTTGTGTTAAACACCGGCTGCGGATAAAGTCCCAACCAGAGGATCGCCGCGATCATGGCTCCCATCACGGCGGCTTCCCGGCCCGAGAGATCGGGCAGTTTCCAGCCCTCTTTGTTCGGACCATGGAAGGTGGCTTGAATCATCCATAAGGCATAGATGGTGGCACTGATCAAGCCCAGGGTTGCCAGGACCGCCGCCGGGACGCTGACGCGATAGGTGCCGAACAGGATGAGGATTTCGCTTACAAAATTACCCAAACCGGGCAGCCCCAGCGACGCCAGTGCAAAAAACATGGCCACCCCGGCCAGCCGCGGCACGGCAGAACCCAGCCCCCCCATGCGGCGCATATCGCGGGTGTGGGTGCGCTCCTGGATGGATCCCACCAGAATAAACAGCGCGCCGGTGCTGATACCATGACAGAGGATTTGCAGCACCACACCCTGCAGGGCCATCTCGTTCCAGACGAATACACCGAGCAGCACAAAGCCCATGTGACTGACGCTCGTGTAGGCCACCAGCCGCTTGAGATCGGTTTGCGAAAAAGCCAGCAGCGCGCCGTAAAGAATCCCGAGGATCGCCAGCACCATCCCCACCGGTGCAAACGCCAAGGCCGCCTGGGGAAACAGGGGCACCACAAAGCGCAGCAACCCGTAAGCGCCGGTTTTCAGCAGCAACCCGGCCAGGATCACGCTGCCCGGGGTAGGCGCCTCGGTGTGGGCATCGGGCAGCCAGGTATGCAGCGGTACGGCCGGCAGCTTGACCAGAAAGGCGACCAGAAAGCCCAGCATCAGCCACATCGCGGTAGTTTGCGACATGGCGGTCCCCAGCAGCTGACGGTAGTCGAAGGTGTAAACCCCGGTATTTTGCCCATGCACAAAATACAGCCCGACGATGGCCAACAGCATCAGCAGGCCGCTGATCTGGGTAAACAGGAAAAATTTGACGGCGGCATAAATCCGGTTTTCATGGCCCCAGACAGCAATGATAAAGTACATCGGCACCAGCATCATTTCCCAGAAGAAATAAAATAAAAACAGGTCCAGGGCCAGAAACACACCCGTGATGCCGGCCAAAACCCACATCAGGTTGAAGTAAAAAAATCCGACCTGTTCGCTTATTTCCGTCCAGGCCGACCCCACTGCCGTCATTCCCAAAAAAGCCGTCAGCAATACCAGCACCAGGCTCAAGCCGTCGGCGGCCAGATGAAAACTGACGCCCAGTTGTGGAATCCAGCTCAGATTTATCTCGGCCAGCCATGGACCGCCGGGTGTGATCGTCAGCTGATCGGCAGACTGCGTCAGCAAGGCCAGGGCCAGGATCAGGTTGATCCCCAGGGCGATCAGCGATATCCAGCGCGACCAGCCGGGATGGCGGCGGCCCATAAGCCAGGCCAGCAGTCCCGCGGCTGTCGGAACGACAATTAGCCATATCAGTATCATAAAAACACCACCATTCCCATGAAGACCGCTGCGCCGATCGCCATACCGGCGGCATACCACCGGAGATGCCCGCTCTGGGAAAAGCTCAAGGCGCGCCAGCCCATGCGATTGACCCAGGCGATCCCGTCGAAGAAAAGATCGACGACATCATCCTTGTCGATGCGGGCCAGCCAGACATAGGGCCGGACCACAAGCCGGTCGTAAAGCCGGTCGAAGCGCCAGCCGGCCAACCAGAAACGATGCAGCACACCGCCGACGGAGGAATTGGCAAGTTTTTCGGTCAGCCGGCGATAGCGCATGGTAAACAGATAGATGATAAAAATGCCCAACACCGAAACGACGCTGGATATAAGGGCCAAGAGCCCCTCGTAGCCGGCTTTGGCCGGTAGAATAGAGGCCGGGGGCAGGGCGCTGTGCAAAAAATCCGAGAAAAGCGGCAGGTTGCCCAGACTAGCGGGCAAATTGATAAAGCCGGCCGCCAGCGAAAGCACCGCCAGCACGACCAGCGGCAGATTTATCCGAAACCCCGGCCGGTGGTCCGCCTGTGCGTGGGGCGGACCGAAAAAGGTGATAAAGACCATACGAAACGTGTACATGGAAGTCAGCAGGGCCCCGACCACCCCGGCCAGCCACAGCCATACGCTGCCCTTAGTGGAGGCGTAGGACTGCCAGATAATCAGATCTTTGCTGTAAAAGCCTGAGGTTATCAGCGGCACCGCGGACAGGGCCCCGGCGCCCGCCAGAAAAGTCCAGAAGGTGACCGGCAGCTGGCGGCGCAGACCGCCCATCTTGAACATGTTGTGTTCATGGTCGAGAACGATGATGATCGAGCCGGCCCCCAGGAACAGAAGCGCCTTGAAAAAGGCATGGATCATGAAATGAAAGATGCCGGCCGTCCAGGCCCCGACTCCCAGGGCCAGAAACATGTAGCCGATCTGGCTGATGGTGGAATAGGCCAGGACCCGTTTTATATCCCACTGGGTAAGGCCGCTGAATCCGGCCAGCAGCAGGGTGACCGCGCCCACAATCGCCACGACCGCCATTACAGCCGGTGCCAGGGTAAATAGCACGTGGGTGCGGGCGATCAAATACACACCGGCGGTGACCATGGTTGCCGCATGGATCAGGGCACTGACCGGGGTGGGGCCTGCCATGGCATCGGGCAGCCAGGTTTGCAGCGGCAGTTGGGCGGATTTGCCGACCGCCCCTCCCAGCAGAAGCAGGGCAGCCGCCACCGGCAGGGCTGAACCCGCCGGCCAGGCATGCGCGGCCCGGGTCATGAGGTCCTGGATTTGAAGGGTATCCAGCCGGGTGAAAAGCAAATACAGGCCGACGGCCATGGCCGCATCCCCCACGCGGGTGACAACGAAGGCCTTGCGGGCCGCATACCCGTTGGCCGGCTCCGTATACCAGAAACCGATCAGCAGATAGCTGCACAGCCCGACGCCTTCCCAACCCAGATACAACAGCAGCAGGTTGTCGGCCAGCACCAGCGTCAGCATGGAACCGACAAACAGGTTCATATAGGCAAAAAAGCGGCTGTAGCCCTCGTCATCGATCATAAATTCAGTCGAATATAAATGGATCAGAAAACCGACGAAGGTGATCACAAAAATCATCACCAGGGAAAGGGAATCCAGATAAAAAGCGATGGCCGGCGCAAAGGAGCCGACCCTTAGCCAGATCCAAATCGTTTGCGAATACATCTGGTGGGGCGGCGGTGTGCCCAGAAATTCGAATGCCACCAGCACCATCACGATGGCCGACAGCCCCACCGACCCGGCCCCGACAACTGCCGCCGCCGAGCGCGAAAGCCGTCCGCCGGCCAGCGCCAACACCACGAATCCGGCAAACGGCAGTGCCGGAATTAACCAGAGCAATTCAAGCATATCAACCCCGCATTTCACTAGCCGCATCGGCGTCCAAGGTCCGCATGCTGCGGTAAAGCTGGAGCACCAGCGCCAGGCCGACTGAAACTTCGGCTGCGGCCATGCACAAAATGAAGATAAACATCACCTGCCCGTCCGCCGATTCCCAGCGCGAGCCGGCAACGATGAATGCCAGCCCGGCGGCATTTAACATGATTTCGATGCAAAACAGGATGAAAATAATGTTGCGGCGCACAAGAACCCCGCTGAGCCCCAACATAAAAAGGATCCCCGCCAGAATCAGTCCGTGGGATACCGGTACCGCGGCCATGGTCATTCTCCTTCTCGATGCGATTGGGGTGGCGGGCGCAATCCGAGATGATACGCACCCACCAGACCGGCCAGCAACAACAGGGAAGCCAGTTCCACGCCCAGCAGATAGGGGCCGAAAAGCGTCAGGCCCAGCAGTTTGGTTCCCACCATCTTCCCGCCGGCTGAAGGGTGGACCCGGGCGAGCATATAGATCAGCTCAGCCAGCAAAACGCCGGCCAGCAGGGACGGGCCGAGCCACATCTTCGGCCGCAGCCAGCGCCTCTCCTGCTCGAGGGTAGCCGGACCCAGGTTGAGCATCATGACCACGAACACAAAAAGCACCATGATGGCGCCGGCATAAATGATGATTTCCAGAGCGGCGGCAAACGGTGCGCCCAGCGTATAAAAAATCACCGCCATGGCCAACAGGGAAATGATCAGATAAATCAGGGCGTGAACCGCATTCAAGCGGGTGATCACCATCAGGGTGGAAACCACAGCGATACCCGCCGATATGTAAAATACCACATTCATTGTGACTCCTTTATAGGAATGACGATTGACGAATGTTTTCTAAATGTCGAATGACGAATGTTGGTTTCGCTTCGCTCATTCTTTTTTTAATAGATAGAATTCATTCCTTCGACATTCGTCAATCGACATTCGTCGTTCCTACTAAGGCAGCAGGCTTTTTACATCCACCGGCGGGGCTTCGTTTTGCGCCTCACCTTTGCCTTTGCCCTCGATCGCCAGGCCGGCCACCCGGTAAAAGTTGTAATCGGCGTATTTGCCGGGTCCATTGATCAGCAGGTCCTCTTTCTCATAAACCAGATTCTGCCGGTCGTATTCGCCGTATTCGAAATCCGGCGTCAGCTGTATGGCATATGTCGGGCAGGCCTCTTCGCAGAAGCCGCACAGGATACAGCGGGAAAAATTGATCCGGAAAAACGCCGGGTAGCGTCGCCCGTGCCGATCTTCGTCCGCCTGCAAGGCAATGCAGTCCACCGGGCATGCCGCCGCACAAAGGTAGCAGGCCACACAGCGCTCTTCACCGTCCGGATCGCGCGATAGAATGATCCGCCCCCTGAATCTGGGCGGCAGCGGAATCTTTTCTTCAGGGTACTGCACCGTCACCGGCCGCCGGAAGGTGTGCCGCAAAATCAGCCAAATTGTTTTAAGATTGCTTAGCATAGTTTCACTTCTCATAGGTCTCAGGTTTCAGGAACAGAAGCTGGGAAGCTTGGAGGCTATAAAGCGAAACAGCGGTTTCGTTTCCAACCCTGTTTACCACTCTCCGACTGCCTGTTACCTTTAGGTTATCGCGGTTGAAAACCGCTTCCACAATCAGAGCCGAGCTTCCGTCATCAAGTCGGGTGAAAGGTTACCGATCAGAGCATCGGATCTCAGAATCCTCCAAGGCGGACAAATTCGAAGGCGTAATTGCATCAATATGCATTACACGCGCATATTCGCTTCCAATGGCTTCCCGGCTTCCCAGCCTCCCAGCTTCTTGCGCCTTTCTGATCCCGACACCTGACACCTTCTTTTTCTAATAACCAATAACTAATAACTAATTGCTAATCGAACGCCAGCACCAGCGCGCCGGTGACGAGCAAATTCAGCAGGGTCAGCGGCAGCAGCACTTTCCAGCCGAATGCCATCAGCTGATCGTAGCGCGGCCGCGGCAGCGCGGCCCGAAACAGGATAAAAATACAGATGAACACAAAGGTCTTGATTAAAAACCAGACGATCGGCGGCAGCACGGGACCGAGCCAGCCGCCGAAGAAAAGCGTCGTAATCATGGCTGAAATCAAGGTGATGCCCAGATATTCACCGACAAAAAACATGCCGAACTTCATCCCCGAATATTCGGAATGGTAACCGGCCACCAGTTCACTCTCGGCCTCCGGCAGGTCAAAAGGCAGCCGGTGGCTTTCGGCCAGGCCGGCAATCATAAAAATCAGAAACCCCAAAAACTGCGGGATGCAAAACCACATCCGGGACTGGGCCACGACGATATCGCGCAGATCGAAGGACCCGGCCATGATCACCACCCCCATCAATGACAAACCCATGAATACTTCGTAGCTCAGCAGCTGGGCCGCGGCCCGGATGCCGCCCAGCAGCGGGTATTTGCTCTGAGAGGACCAACCGCCCAGGACCACGCTGTAAACGCTCAAAGACGACATCGCCAGAAAAAAGAGCAGGCCGATGTTGAGATTCACCACCTGGATAACCGGGGTGTAGGGAATGACGGCAAACACCATCAGCATGGTGATCACCACCACGGCCGGCGCCAGCACAAACACGGGTTTATCGGCAAATGGCGGTATCCAATCTTCTTTAAAGAAGATCTTGATTCCGTCGGCCACCACCTGCAGCAGGCCGAAGGGGCCGGCACGGTTGGGTCCGTACCGATCCTGCCACAGCCCCAGCAGCCGGCGTTCCAGCCAGATCAAGCCCGCGCTGACGGTCAACGCCGCGATCAGCACGCAGATGATGGTAACCAGTGACCACAGAATCTCAATCATGATGGTGCCTCTTAAAAATCCTGCCGCAAGTCGGTAGGTTGAGCCCCGCCCATCCGGGCAAACCGACCGGCATCCCGGCGACCCGGCGGGGTAAAGACGGCATTAGCCGGACCGGCAGCCGATGACGCCGGGAACCCCATCTGACTTCGACCTCCTCGCCGGCAGCGGTCCCAAGTTCGGCGGCATCATCAGCATTCAGGGCCACATAAGGCCGCGGGGACCGTTCGACCACGCCTGGTGAGGCGATGCTCAGCTCCTCGGAGCCGAAGATGTGATGCACGGCCACCAGGATCCACTCGCCATCGGCCGGCTTGGCGGATGAAATCTCTTTGAAATATGATATTGTCGCATCCGGCGCGGGCTCGATCAGGCGCCGGCCCGGATCGCCGCCCCGCAGCGGCCCGCCGATTTCACGCTGAAACTTGTTGAGGGCCTGCACCGAATTCCAGCCCGGCGCCCAGAAGCGCTGGATAAGGTCGGCAGGCGGCCGGCCGTCATAGCCTTCCATCGAGAATGCCAGCGCCGAATCGGTGTCTTCGGGCGGCTTCGGTTCGTGCACGCTGATATCGGCCAGCATGGCGGTACGCCCGCTGTAACGATGCGACTGGCGGGGGATCTTCGAACCCACTTGCCGAAACTCGGCCGTCGGGGCGGCAAGCAGAATGGGATCAAAGACCGGCAGGGCTTCAACCAATGCCGCGCCAATATTATCGAGCTGCTGCCAACCCTCAGCGGCGGTATTTCCGACGGCCGTCATCATTTTCTGCACCCAGCGCCAGCTCTCACGAACTTCCCCGGCCGGTGCCAAAACCCGGTAGAAACGCTGGGCGCGGCCCTCGTTGTTCACCACCGTGCCGGAGGCTTCGGCGAAGGTGGCGGCCGGAAGTATCAGGTCGGCCCGATCACCGGTGGCGGTAGTCAAATGATCGATGACGATAATATGTTGGGCGGCTTCAAACAGGGCATTGACGACGGCGGCATCCGCCCGCCGGTATAAATCGTTTTCCAATACGATGACGGTGTCCGCCCGCCCGCTCTGCACGGTATCCACGACCGTCTTTAGACTTTGAGCATCCATCAGCGCCGTTCCCATGCTGTTGCACTCCGGCAGTGTGAAACATATCTGCGCCGGGCAACCCTGCGCACAAAGCGCCCAGGCGACATTGGCGGCTGCCTGCAGCAGCGCCTCGCTGCCGCAGCCGGTGCCGGTGACAACCAGCGGCCGTTCAGCGCCGGCCAGCGTCCGGGCAATTTCCTCGGCCAGCGATCCGATCTCGGCCGGCAGGTTCGTCACCGCCGGAGATTGGGGATCCAACGCCGCGGCGGCTGCAAAGCCCAGGCGGATCAAGTCGTCGGGCGCCGCCCGCCAGGTCTTTAAAGCCGCATCGTCAAGCCGGGTGCTGTGAGGGGTGGCGATAAAAAGCATCTCCTTTTCGTTCTGGACCACCTCGCGAATGCCGGCGTCATTCCAGCGGGGCAATTTCACCCGTTCAGCGACCTTGGCCGCCTTGCGGTGTATCAGCTGGCGCAACGTCAGCGCCAGCAGCGGTGCGGTGTCGGCAACATCTTCACCCAGCACCAAAACCGCGTCGGCCCGGCTGACATCATTCAAGGACGGCGAGCGCGCCGGGCCCCGCTGCAATATTCGAAGGGCCGCGGTCAGCAGTCGGTCGTCGCCGGCCGACATGCCAGCACAGAACTGCTCGGGTCCGACCAGCTCTCTCAACGCAAAATTGGCTTCCAGCGAAGCCCGCGGGGAACCGATGCCGACAACCCGGCTGCTGTCGGCCAGCCAGGAAGCGACCTGCGGCCGCAGCATCTCCCAGGAAACCGACTGCAGGGTAGAGGCTTTGCGGAGCAAAGGCTCGCGGATGCGCCGCTCGCAGTTAACGAATTCGTAGCCATACCGGCCGCGGTCGCACAGAAAATAACCGTTGATCTCATGGTGGTAGCGATTGCGAATCCGGCGCAGCCTGCCGTAGCGTTCGGCCGGTATGGTGTTGCAGCCCAGGCTGCAGTGCATGCAGACCGACGGTGCAGTTTGCAGATCCCATTTGCGGGTGAAATGCTTTTTCTCAGTTTTGTCGGTAAACACGCCGGTGGGGCATATTTCGACCAGGTTGCCGCTGAATTCATTTTCCAGCGTGCCGGACTCCTGACGACCGAAGTACACATGATCATGGCAGCCAAAGACATTTAAATCGCGGCCACCCGCATAGTTATGATAAAATCGAACACAGCGGTAGCACTGGATGCAGCGGTTCATTTCGTGATTGATGAAGGGTCCCAGGTCCTGATTGCGGTGGGTCCGCTTTTCGAAGCGATATTCCCTATAGTTATGGCCGGTCATCACGGTCATGTCCTGAAGATGGCATTCACCGCCTTCATCACAGACCGGGCAATCGTGAGGATGATTGACCATCAGCCATTCGATTACAGCGGCCCGGAATTCTTTGGCCTCCGGGTCGTCGATCGAAATGCGCGTTCCGTCGTCAGCCGGGGTCATGCAGGCCATCACGATTTCACCGCGCTCATCCTTTTCATCCTTAAAGCGCTTGACGGCGCATTGCCGGCAGGCGCCCACGGAATTCAAGGCCGGGTGCCAGCAAAAATACGGCACGTCGAAGCCCAGGCCCAGACAAGCCTGGAGCAGATTCTGCCCCGCTTCGACTTCATACGGCCGGCCGTCTATGTAAATGGTTGCCATCAATTATCTCCACGGGCAGCTTTTTTCGCGAATATGGCGGTTGAAGTCTTCCTCGAAATACTTCAGGGCACTCTGCAGCGGCTCCATGGCGCCGGGCGCCAGGGCGCAAAAAGTATGTCCCGGTCCCAGCAGGCGGGTGTGCTTCTGCAGCCGCGCCAAATCCTCCGGCCGTCCCTGTCCGCTTTCAATCGCTCCCAGAATGCGGGCCGTCCAGGGCAGTCCTTCCCGGCAGGGCGTGCACCAGCCGCAGGACTCCCGGGCAAAAAATCGCATCAGGTTGTGCACCAGGCCGACCGGACAGGTCCGGTCATCGAGCACCACGATGGTGCCGGTGCCCAGCCGGCTGCCGGCCTGTTTGGGGCCGTCGAAATCCATTTTGACATCCAGATGTTCTGCCACCAGAAAATCCGTCGATCCGCCGCCGGGAATCACCCCCCGCAATTTAAAGCCTTCGCGCATGCCGCCGGCCCGCTCTTGCAGTATTTCCCCCAGGGTGGTTCCCATCGGCAGTTCCCAGGCACCCGGGCGCTTGACCTGGCCGCTGACCCCATAGATCTTGGTGCCGCCGTCCGGGCTGTGGCTCAGACCTTTGAACCAGGCGGCGCCGTGGTTGATAATGTGGGGCACGTTGGAGATGGTCTCTACATTGTTAGGGGTGGTGGGTTTGCCCCACAGCCCGACGACTGGAGGAAACGGCGGTTTGGCCCGGGGGGCGGCCCGCCGGCCCTCCAAGGAGTTCAGCAGGGCGGTTTCCTCGCCGCAGATATAGCGGCCGGCGCTCTCGTGCAGGTAAAGCTGCAGACTGAAATCCGTCCCCAGGATGTTGCGGCCGAGGTAATGGGCGGCATAGGCCTCGGCAATCGCCGTTTTCAGCCGTTTGGCCGGCAGGGTGTATTCGCGGCGCAAAAAAATGTAGGCAATATCGGCCTGAATGGCATACCCGGCAGCGAGGATCCCTTCGATCAGCTGATGCGGGTTGCCTTCAAGCAGCATGCGGTCCTTAAACGCGGCAGGCTCCATCTCATCGGCATTGACCACCAGATACTTGGGCCGGATCGCATCGGCGCCCATGGGTACAAAGCTCCATTTCTGGCCGGTCGGAAAACCGGCGCCCCCCCGACCCCGCAAATTCGATGCTTTGACCATGGCGGTTACCTCGCCGGGAGTCAAGCTGTGCAGCGCTTTGCGCACGGCCTGATAGCCGCCGGCCTGTTCATATTCCTTCAGGCTGAGCGGCGGCTTGCCGGGTCGAATATTGGCGGTCAGCGGCTTTTCCAAGTTATTCATATGATAGGCGCTAAACAATGCGATATCGACAATTGCCTGTCGATGTTGATTAAGTTGCTATATTTCATTGTTATAAATGACCTAAAATTGAAAATGACTAAAATGAGCTAAAATTGTGGAATGCTATCGTTTTAAATGGACAGGATGCCTTAACTCTATTCATTTTATGCATTTTAGGCATTCGCATCATGGAATCTATTTTAAGTAATTGTTAACTGTACTTCGCCAGGATCTCGTCTATTTTTGCCGGGTCCAGATTTCCGTATAGTTCATCGTCGATCATCATGGCCGGCGCCTGATCGCAGGCGCCCAGGCAAACAATCGGCAGCAATGTAAATAAACCGTCGCCGGTCGTTTCTCCCAAGTCGATGCCCAGACGCGCTTTCAGGTGTTCGAGGACGCGCTCGTAGCCCATGATCCAGCAGCTCACGCTGTCGCATACCAGGATGACATGCTTGCCCACGGGCTTGCGAAAAATGAGATTGTAAAATGTGGCGACCGCGTCCAATTCAGCCGGCGTCATTTCCAGCAATTCAGCGACCGCGAAGAGGGCCTCGTCGGATACCCAGCCGCGATGCCGCTGAACGATTTTCAGTGCTTCCACACAGACCGCGCGCTTTTGTTCGTAGCGGGGAAATTCGGCTTCGATCTCTTTTTTCTCTTCGGCAGTGATCATTTTTGTGGTCAGGGTTCAAGATTCATGGTTCAAGGTTTCAAATTTCAGGTTTCGGACCCGCAGGCGGGTGTCAGGCAAAGGTAAAGGATAAAGGCCAAAGGAAAAAGGTTAAAGGATGGAAATGAATCATTCCGAAGTGACCGAAATTTTCCGGGTAATTTAGCTTCCCAGCTTCCAAGCCTCTCACCCTCTCACCTTCTCACCCTCTCACCCTCTCGCCTTCTCATCTTCTCACCCTATTAACTTCCCAACTGCAGCCGTTTAGCGATCCACATCGGCCATCACGTAGTCAATGTTGCCCAGGATCGCCAGCAAATCAGGCACCATCAGGCCCCGGCAGATCAACGGAATCATCTGCAGGTGGGCAAAAGACGGCGTCCGGATTCGAACGCGGTAGGCATGAATTCCCCCGTCGCTGATCAGATAATAACTGTTGTTGCCCTTGATGGCTTCGACAATGACACAGGCCTCACCGGCCGGTATGACCGGACCCCAGCTGACCCCCAGAAAATGATGGATGAGGGTTTCGATATCCTGCAGGGTCCGCTCCCGCAGCGGGGGAGTGGTCAGGGGGTGACGGGCTTTGTATGGGCCGGCGGGCATGCTCTCTAAACACTGCTGGATGATGCGCAGGCTCTGGCGCATTTCCTCGACGCGCACCAGGGCCCGGTCATAGCAGTCACCGTGAACGGCCGTGGGAATGTCGAATTCGAATTGCTCATAGCCGCAATACGGCATTTGTTTGCGAAAATCCCACGCCAGACCGCAAGCCCGCAAACCGGGTCCGGTCACGCCCCAGTCGACGGCCTCAGCCAGCGTGTAACTACCGATACCCCGGGTGCGTTCCTTGAAAATGCGGTTTTGCATCACCATTTTGTCGTACTCTTTTAGGCGACGCGACAGGTAGGGCAAAAAATCCTGCAGCATTTTATCCCAGCCCTTGGGCAGATCCTGGGCCACTCCGCCGATGCGAAACCAGCTTGGATGCATGCGGCCGCCGGTGACGGCGCTGACGATGTCAAAGGCCCGTTCGCGGTCGTTGAACATGAAAAACACCGGGGAGAGCATGCCGACATCCTGGGCAAACGTGCCGTACCAGACCAGATGGCTGATGATGCGGAACAGTTCGACCATCATGATCCGGATCACTTTAACCCGGTCGGGGATTTCAATTCCGGCCAGCTTTTCTGCGGCCAGAACATAGGGCAGATTGTTCATCACCCCACCCAGATAGTCGATCCGGTCGGTATAGGGAATAAACGTGTGCCAGGTCTGGCGTTCGCCCATTTTTTCGGCGCCCCGGTGGTGAAAACCGATTTCCGGCACCGCGTCGACGATCTCCTCTCCGTCAAGCTGCAAGACGATGCGGAATACCCCGTGGGTACCGGGATGCTGGGGTCCCAGGTTGAGAAACATCAAATCCGTTTCCTCACCCCGGTCCTGCAGCCCCCAGTGTTCCGGGCGAAACCGCATGGCCTCCTCCTCCCGGATCTGTTTGTCCTCGGGCATGCTGAAAGGACCCATTTCCGTCGCCCGGGCCGGATGTTCTTTGCGCAGGGGATGGCCTTGCCAGGTGGGCGGCAGCAGGATCCGCCGCAAATGCGGATGACCCTCGAAGGTGATGCCGAACATGTCCCAGACCTCGCGCTCGTACCAGTTGGCCGAGGACCAGATGTCCGTCACCGTGGCCAGGGAGGGGTATTCACTTTCAAGCGG
>Ga0210064_1000209_pt1 | contig 28285 bp, 28 predicted proteins | sample Muzzi_CordC_D2_FD_185531 | JGI IMG/M metagenome (GOLD analysis project Ga0210064, IMG submission 185531) | Wetland microbial communities from San Francisco Bay, California, USA, that impact long-term carbon sequestration - Muzzi_CordC_D2 (SPAdes) | ecosystem: Environmental > Aquatic > Marine >... | reverse complement strand
AGACAGCCGCAGCTCGGTCTGCCGGCGGACCTCTACCTGGAAGGTTCCGACCAGCACCGTGGCTGGTTCCAGTCGTCGTTGCTCAGTGCTATTGCCATCCGCGGCGAGGCCCCCTACCGGGCCGTGCTGACGCACGGTTTCACGGTGGACGCCAGGGGACAGAAAATGTCCAAGTCCCGCGGCAACGTCATCGCACCGCAAAAGGTCGTCAATGCCTTGGGCGCCGATATCCTGCGACTATGGGTCGCCGCGACAGATTACCGCGGGGAGATGAGCGTTTCAGACGAGATCCTGAAGCGCACGGCAGAGGCCTATCGCCGCCTGCGCAACACCGCCCGTTTCCTGCTCGCCAATCTGCATGGCTTCGATCCCGACATGCATCAGCTCGATCCCGAGGAGATGCTTTGCCTGGACCGCTGGACCCTGGAACGCGCGCGCCAGTTGCAGGAACAGATCCGGCTGGCCTACGACAGCTACGAGTTTCATCGTATCTTCCAGCTGGTGCACAACTTCTGCGCTGTGGACATGGGCGGCTTCTACCTGGATATCATCAAGGACCGCCAGTACACCACGCAGGAAAACAGCATTCCGCGGCGTTCCGCCCAGACCGCCATGTATCATGTGGTGGAATCGCTGGTGCGCTGGCTGGCGCCAATTCTGAGTTTTACCGCGGAGGAAATCTGGCGGCACCTGCCGGGTGAGCGCGAGGATTCCGTGTTTTTGTCCGCCTGGTATGAATTGCCACCGGCCTATTATTCCGAAGGCGAAATCCTGCGGCGCATGGGCGCGAATTTCTGGCAGCGCATCATCGAGGTGCGCGATGCCGTCAGCAAGGAACTGGAGAAACTGCGGGTGGCCGGTGCAATCGGCTCTTCCCTGGATGCCGAAGTCGACCTGTATGCCGATGAGCATACCCGTAATGTGTTGCAGGGTATCGGTGACGAGTTGCGGTTCGTGCTGATCACATCCTATGTGCGGATTCATGACGCTGCTAGCGCACCCGCGGAGGCAGTGCCGGCGAGCGTGCCCAATCTTTCCTTCAGCATCGGGGTAACGCCTTCCGCGTTCCCCAAGTGCATCCGCTGCTGGCATCACCGCGAGGATGTCGGTGCCGATGCGGCGCATCCGGAGATCTGCAGCCGCTGTGTGGAGAACGTGGAAGGTGCCGGCGAACAACGCCGTTTTGCCTGACCGCGGAAGCCGGGGAGCGGGAAAGTGAAGTGGTTGTGGGTCTCTGCCGTGATCATCGTCGTCGATCAATGCACCAAGCTGCTGGCAGAGACCCTGCTGGCACTGCATGAGTCGATCGGTCTGTTGCCAGTCCTGGCAATACGCAAGGCCTATAACAGCGGTGCCGCATTCAGCTTTCTGGGTGATGCCTCCGGCTGGCAACGCTGGTTTTTCATAGTGCTGGCCATCGGTGTGATCTTGTTGCTGGTCGCCTGGCTGCGGCGCCTGCCCGCGGGGGAGAAGTGGACCGCACTGGCACTGGCGCTGATTCTCGGGGGAGCCGCCGGTAACCTGGTGGACCGGGTCATCTATGGCCATGTGATTGATTTTATCGATGTCTACTACGGCAGCTGGCACTGGCCCACTTTTAATGTCGCCGACTCCGCCATCAGCGTTGGTGCATTCCTGTTGTTGCTGGAAGCATTTACGGGCAGGCATGGCACAGCGTCCGCGCAGTCATGATTCGATGACGATGCGGTATACAGTCGATGTTGGCAGTACCGTGACCCTGCATCTTGCCCTGACGCTGGAAGACGGCAGTGTTGCCGAGAGCACCTTCGATGAAGATCCGCTGACTTTCACCATGGGTGACGGGTCCCTGGTCCACGGACTGGAACTCGCGCTGTACGGCCTGCGGCCCGGGGACACCCAGCGCCTGGCCCTCTACCCGGAACAGGCCTTCGGCCCGCATGACCCGGAGCGGATTCATCGGTTGCCGCGTGCCGGTTTTCCCGACGATATTGAGCTGACACCGGGCAACATCATTGCATTTGATACACCGGAAGGGGAAGAAATCGCGGGAACACTGCTTTCTCTGGATGACCACACGGTGGAGGTTGACCTGAACCATCCGCTGGCGGGCCGTCGTGTGATTTTCGACGTGGAGGTCATCGACGTGGTTCCAGCCAACATGAAGTAAGCCAGGGTCTGTTAACACATGTATGATCGCCGCGTTGCTGCCTGAAATCAGGCCAGGCAAGGCGCGAGGAGAGAAGTTTGGTGATTCCAAATGAACGACGAGCAACGCCGCATGGCCTGATTTCAGGCGCAACCCGAAGGGACGGGGCCATTTTCCCGCAATACTGCGTTAGCGCTCGCTTGAGTAGCGCAACTACACAGCACTCGCGCTGCCTTGACTTGCGAAAAAATGGCCGCCGTCGCGGTGACCATAGATGTGTTAACAGGCCCTAACAGCCATGCGGATATTGCTTGCCAACCCCAGGGGCTTCTGTGCCGGTGTGGATCGCGCCATCGAAATCGTCGAACGAGCGCTGGAACTGTTTGGCGCCCCGATCTATGTCCGGCACGAGGTCGTACACAATCGTCACGTCGTCGAGGGGTTGCGTGCGCGTGGCACGGTGTTCGTGGATGAACTGAACGAGGTCCCGGAAGGCGGTACGGTGATTTACAGTGCGCATGGCGTCTCGCGCGCCGTGCATGCCGAGGGTGAGTCCCGCGGGCTGCGAGTGTTCGATGCCACCTGTCCGCTGGTGACCAAGGTACACCTCGAAGTCAGCCGGCATGCGCAGGCCGGCCGCGAGTGCATCCTCATTGGCCACAAGGGACATCCCGAGGTCGAGGGCACCATGGGGCAGTACGATACCTCCATGGGTGGTGCCATGTATCTGGTCGAGACCCCGGAAGATGTCTGCAATCTGAATGTCCGCGACCCCGAGAACCTGGCGTTCGTAACCCAGACGACATTATCTGTCGATGACACCCTGCGGGTGATTGCTGAACTTAACCGCTGTTTCCCGAAAATCAAGGGGCCGCGCAAGGACGATATCTGCTATGCCACGCAGAACCGCCAGGATGCAGTCAAGTCACTGGCGGGTCGCTGTGACGTGATCCTGGTGGTCGGTTCCCCGAACAGCTCGAATTCAAACCGCCTGCGCGAGATTGCCGCGCACCAGGGTGTACCGGCCTACCTGATCGATGCGGCGGACGAAATACAGGCTGAATGGCTTGCGGATGTGGAGACGATCGGGGTGACGGCCGGGGCATCCGCACCGGAAAGCGTGGTTGCCGGGGTGGTGGAAAAATTGCGGTCCCGGGGAGCGTATCTGGTGGAAGAGGCCGCTGGCAGAAAGGAGCCGGTTACTTTTTCCCTGCCGGCTGCACTGAAGCCGCCGTTTACTGAAGTGTAGCGCTGCTGTTGATGGCGCGCTTCTTGCCGGTTCGGCCGACATCGGTGTGCGTATCTGCTACTGCCAGTGGCATTGTTCCGCGTCCAGGCTGCCGCCGGTAACCGATCTCTGTCCGTTTGAATTTAGAATAAAGGTGTTGCACTTGTCCTTGGTCTGATTGCCCTGGGGCTCGGCCCTGGCGGTGAACTGGACATTATCCGCGCCGTTGTCGATGCTCAACTTGTAGAGTCCGTTCGTGGTCGGGTATTTGTCGTCCGCTGTATCGGTACCGTAGAGCACATCGGCCGTGATGCCGGCATAGGTGCCTGCATCCGAGTAGCGCCGTTCCATGCGATCGGCCAGTTCCAGTAGCTCTCCCATGCCCTCGGCGCGGCGTGACTTGCGGACATGTTCCTGGTAGGACGGGTAGCCGAAGGCCACGATAATTCCCAGTATCGCGATCACGATCATCAATTCGATGAGTGTCATACCAAGCATCTTTTTCTTCATAACACCTGTCCTGTTGTTGCGTGCCACCGGGTTTCCACCCAGGGTATTCCCGCGCTCATGAAGTTGTCCCGGCAGGTGATGCCTGCCGGGACAGGTCGTCTAGTTCCGCAAGTCTATCCAGGAACGGCGGAGACTCTTGATGTACTGGGGTTTGCCGCCCACATCGATGTCGAGTGATGTGACGTCCCGATTGGGTGTCGAGTCACCGGTGTCAAGGACATCGGGTGGCAGATTCAGTTCATCGATATCGACGTAGGGCAGGATCGAGTCCAGCAGCGCCAGGTACGGGTACTCGGCCAGTAGCTCGGCCAGCGCCACCAGGGCATTATTGCAGGTATCGACATCGGTGCCGCAGTTTTGTACCGCATCCAGTGCGGTGAAATAGGCTTTCAGCTGTTCATCGGTAATTTCCTTGTCAATTATCCTGTTGACCTCGCCGGGATTTGCCCCGCTGGCCTCGATCTGCAGCCTGGAAGAATAGTTGTCACCTCCATAGCAGGGCGTACTCGAGGGATTGCCGCTGCCGAGTTCGGCCGAGGTGCGGATATCATCGGCCAGCCGCCCGTAATGCCAGAACATGGCCGCCTCATAGAGCAGGCCGCTGTCATTGGGGGCCTTTGCGTCGCGGTCCAGGATCTCGCCGGACAATTTGGCACCCTTGTATCCGGCCGTGAAAGCCTGGGCAAAAGTGCCGCCCTTGCGAACGCTGCCCTTTGAGGCGCTTGTTCTGAGCAGGGTTTTTGGATCCTGCAACGGACAGTTGTTCGGGCGAGTTGCTGTGGTGCTGCAATCCGAATTCGTGACACCGAAGCTCCCGGCATCGATTAACTGCAGCGTCAGGGCCCCGTTGCGCCAGCGGAAACCGGTCAAATCTTCCTTGCCTGGAACATTCGGGTTCCAGGTGATGTGCCAGTTCTGCGACGGGTCCTGCAGGGGCGTGTAGGTCGTCGTTACCCCTGTAATATCATCCGTAACCGTAAAGTTCAGCGGCGGCCCCCACGCGTCCTTGACCTCTCCGCACGTCGGGCTATCATCCGGGACCCAGCTGCCGTCCTGTATTTTCGGGATGACGCTTTCGGCAGCGGTCAGGATGGAGGAGTCTGCGTAGCAGACCTTGTCTTCGGGCTGATGCAGTCCAAGCACGCACTGCGAGCGTGTTCCATGGACACCCAGGTCGAGGATGGAACGTTGCTCGAAACTGACGCGCAGTGTCGGCAGCGGGCTGTTCTCCGGGCACTGTGTGCCGTCCGGGTCACTGTCGCCGCTGGCTATATCCGCGAGGGTGAATAGCAGTGATCCGGCGCCAAGTCCATGTTCAGTGTCCTCCAGGCTGCCCGGTTGAATACCGGCTTCAAGCTGGGCGGTGATCATATCCTGGTAGACCTCGACCGGCCAGGTACGGCAGCCGATCTGCAGGATGCCGGCGGAGGAAAGATCGGCATTGGCCAGGATCACGATGAACGGCTTCTCGGCCGGTATCGGCGTGTTCCCGCCTATCAGGAACACCTCGGATTCCGGCGTAATGGTCCGCTCGATGCAGTGGTCCAGTACAGCGTCGACAAACACCGGCTCATAGAAAGGTCCATATCGGCCGGTGCCGTCTTCCGGACAGAGCCCGCTGTCGGGGTCGAGGTCGACATCCTTGGCGTCCCGGGTGAAGGTGTCATACGCCCGGTTGAGTTCCGCATCCAGATGCTTAACGACACACCCATACAGCTTGTTGGTTTTATCATATATCTTGGTAATGTAAGGGTCATTTGCCGGGTCCGGGCTGGTGTCTTTCGGGCACTCCCCGTTGATGGGCGGGAAGGGCGTGCCATCCAGGCTGGTCAGGTCGCGGCGGGGCTCCAGTTCGAACAGGTCGACATAACTGACGCCGTGCATATCGCTGTACTCATGGACGAGACCGTCAACCGCCTTGCCAAGGCCATCACTGGTCTGGACGTTGTAGCCTTCGCTCATGTAGGCGATGTTATTGGGCGCCTTCGAGCCACCACCGGAGAGCGGACTGTCTGTGACCACGTCGATGTGGCCAAGGAAGAACGGGCCGCCGGGTTCCACCTGCGGCAGGGGCAGCTTCAGGCCGTTGATGAACATCATGTCAATGCTCGGCCCAAGCCGGGCGATGCTGGGCTGCGAGACGCTACCCTCACCCAGCTGTAAGCCGACTGGCGGCGTAACCCCATCGATCATGTCTTTCTCGTCCAGCACGAGGTCGCCATTGAGATTGAGGGCGACACCTTTATTGACCGAGGCGCGCGGAGTGCCGGTACTGTCACCCCCCGTGAGGTAATCGAGTGACATCAACCAGCTGTCACCTTCCAGGTCCGGATTAAGTTGACCGTTGTCGAGCGTATTGGTGCCGACCGGGTTGCTGGTAACGAATGACAGACGGGCGGCACGCAGTTGCGGAGGCCCGCCGATCAGGCGCTCATTTTCAGGTAGTGAGACCTTCCAGCCCTTGATGGGGATACAAGTGTCGTCGCCGGCCGAACAGATGTACTCGAATTGCTTGTTCGACGACTTGATGGTTTCGAACTCGTTTGCACTGATGTAGCGAACGGTTTCGGTCCTGTCGCCGGAGTCGGGGTTAGGGAAGGTTTCATTGATCGCCACGGCCAGGGTCTGGGTGGCGACCCTGGTGCCGGTGGCACTGTCCCAGATACCGTAAATAGCCTGAGTCGGGTAGCTGGTATCCTGTGCATCGATGAGACTGGTGGCGTTGCCTGTACCCCAGTAAACCATGTAACCCCCGTTCGGATGCTCGCCAACCTCCGGCCCGGTGGTGATGGGCTGGTCTGCACTGCCGTCGAAGACCTTGGTGACAGTGACGCCAAGCAACGGATTCGCGTTAAACTTGAAGCGCCACATATCGCCCTTGCTGTCACCTGCAAAGCCCAGGTCCACGATCTGGTCGTTGTTGTAATCGATCAGGGTGACCTCTGACAGACCGGCGGGTGTGCTATCGAGGGTATTGATAGCGGTGACTGATGCGTCATCGAGACTGACTATCAGCAGCTGGGCCCTGTTACCCGTGCCGAGGCCGTTGCCGGTGAATATGGACCATGCCCCGCCCGGCATACGGAGGAGGCTGGGCTGCCCGTAGATATAGCCAAAACCGTCGGCCCCGGTCTTTTCAAACAGGACAGTATGATTTGCAGGGTCGGCATCGGTGACATCCAGGGCGAACAGGCCTTTTCCACCGGCCCCCAGTCCGCCGATGAGGACAGTTGCCCAGGCATCGTTGATCTTGGCGGATGTTGACGTGAGTCGGCCGTCTACATAATAGGTATGCTGGTAGGGCGGCACCACGGCAAGCCTGTCCAGCTTGTTAATCAGCATGGACGGGATATAGGCATAAAGCTCGGAGCCGTCTGCTTCGCTGAAGACGTGCAGCATGCCGTCATTGGCACCTATCGCTATAACCGCCTGGCGGAGGACGTCGCCAGTGACGGGGTCTGGCTCGAATTCGCTGGTGATGTCAGTCTTGAACGTATTAAAGTCAGCATCGGTATAGACTTCCGTGGGCGGGCCAATGTAGACAGGGTTGGAATCGACAATGTCACCCAGCAGACTGTAGCGGCTCCTGAGTGTGCCGTTATTGGGCTGGTTTTTCTCGTCCCGGTGGTCGCCAAGTACGTAATTCAGAACGGGGCTGGCCCAGGGGTCACTGTCAAGCAGGGAATTGGCCAGTGTCGCCGGATCGAGGTCGCCTGCCATGCCGGCCGTGACCAGATTATTCCACTTGAATGGCACCTTTGATGAACCGTTCCAGGTAAAGATGTTGCGTTGTTGCCAATAGGGGTTGAGCGCAGAATAGGGGGCGGCCGCTTCTTTTGCGGCGAAGGTGGTGCGGGCCGTCCAGTTCTGATCTGTGCCATTCAGTGAAGCCTGGCCATAGGCCACAAACAGGTTTTTTTCCGTGTCGGTGACCGGGGTGAAATCAACGAAATCCTCAGCCGTGGTAGTCCGGTTCCCGGCGAGGTCGACGCTATACTCGATAAGGTCGCCTTGCCAGGCACCATTTTCATACCAGGGCCGGTATGCCCTGTTATTCGCGGTTGACAGGTCGTCGCTTTTCAGTACATAGGGGCCGACGGCCACCAGCGGTTGTGTGCTCGGATCAAAGGTGATCGCCGCATACAATGCAGTACTGAGTAGCGCTATGAAAGCAGCAACCTTTATATAACGGGAATTCTTGCGCATGCTCATGATGCAATCTCCATGAAATTAAGGCGGTGAGTCGGACTGATACACCGTCTGAACGGTACGCTTGGCACCTCTGCTGGTCGTTGCCTGTGCGGTGATGACGAAATCGTAGTGGACGCAGCCTGCCTTGCCTCCGCCCTTGCCGACGGACTTGCTGCAGTCGTCATCGATTCCCCAGTTGGCATATTCGATGACATAGGCGGCATCCGGGTCACCGTTTGCGAAGGTGTAATTACAGGGTGTAATCGCAGCGTCGCTGTCCCAGTTGAGTATGGACGGCTCGATGGTTTCAGTTGTCGTGTAATAGCAGGCGGGTTTGGCTACACCCAGGCTGGCCAGCATTGCCTGTTCTGCGGCTGAAACGGCCAGTTCGGCATTGTTCAAGGCTGTTGCCTGGAACTGATTGTTACCGGCCATCAAGTTTTCCAGGCGTGAAAGATTCATGCCGAAGACGCCGAGGATGGTCAACACCAACAGGATCACCAATGCCATAAACAGGGCGGCGCCCCCCTGATGCGAGGGCATGGATGCTTGTTTGATTGATTCAGGCAACATCAGCTTCCCTCCAGGTTGTTGCGCAGCTGAACCGTGGTCTGGTAAAGCTGGCGGCGATAATGGTCGTTTGCAGGAGGTGTGAAATCTTCACCGTCGCCCATTTCGTAGGTTGTCGTGTTGGTAAATCCGGTTTCCGGGCACTCGGCACGCGTCAGTATCCAGAATCGTATGGCAACGACCTGGTCCCAGTCTGCTACAGCACTGGCTTTGACATACGTGTCTACGGAGTAATCCGCGCCGACATTGTCAATACCGTAGAGTATCTGCAGACGTTCGATGCCCGAGGCAATTTCTTCCGGGGTATCTGGCTGGCTGCTGTCATTGAGGTTTACCCGGTACAGGGAGGGTACCGGCAGGTTGGCTCCCTGGTAGGCGCATGTCTGACCGGAATTGGCAATATAATAGGCATGGGCGACCAGCTCAGCCTGTCGATCCCCGGCGACTTTTGCCGGCAGGGCGCTGCCCAAATAGAGCCGGGCCGTCTTGGGCTCCTTCGGGTTGGAGTGCAGGTAGATTTTGGTGTTGACGACAGATGGGGTGGTGATGCTGCCCAGTTGCCACGGCGCACCATAGCGAACAGCGATGACATCACCACTGCCGGCCAGATAGTTGGGGATGCAGTTGTAGCCGGCGGCCGTGTTGTCAAGGCCAAAGACAGGCGTGTCCAGAAGGCTCGCCCAGGCCGTTCCTGTGCAGGTGTCGGCACCGGTAGCCTTGGGTAATGAGCCCGCTGTCACTTCGACGGCTATGGCACCACCCAGATAACCTACACGACGCAGGTCCTGGGCCAGGTTGTCGACGACGTAACGGCCATTTTCCTGCTGGCGCCCGAGACTGTCCTGGATGGTAAAGCTCTTTTTCGAGCTATGGAATATTTGTCCGATGCCGGCGAGCAGGATCAGGGTGATGACCATGGCGATCATGAGTTCCACCATGCTGAAACCACTACAATGCCGTGGCAATGGTGTCTTGTGCTTGTTCATTTGATACATGCTGTTCTCGCTACATGGTTAGGCGCAGGCACCGGAGTTCTGTGTTATCTGCGGGCGGGCAGCTACCCAGAGTGGCCCCCTTGCGCTCCTCGTCCCAGTACACGGTAATCTCATGGGTGATTGGCGGGCCTGCAAGCTGTGTAATGCTGCTGAGGCCTCCGGGTAGTCTGGCTACCTGCGCGCGCCACTCGGTCAGGTCGATGTCAGCTCTGGTTACCGGCGGGTCGGTCGGCGTTTCGCCTGTGGCGATGACATATTGGTTTGCCGCTATCCCCACCTGGTTGGCTCGCATCCGGTCGGTCATGTCATAGGCTAATTGTGTAGCCAGTGTGCGCATGCTGGCCATCTGGTTGGCTCGCAAGCCGGTGGTCTGCAGTGCGGCAAGCCCCAGCAGGCCAATCGCCAGGACAAGCAGGGCGATTAAAACTTCCAGAAGGGTAAATCCGCTGTCTTTATGTATATGGTTTCTGTTCATAGGATTGAGTGTGGACAAGATCTGTTATGGACAATCCTGCTTGGCGATGATGGCGTGCCCCTGCCTCGTTAGCGTGATCCCGCGAACCTGTTGCCGCTTGCAGTCGTCGGCGGTGAGTTTAAATGGGCTTACGTCAACATTGAACGCGGTCCCGTCCGGCAGGAACCGAATGCTGCCGTTGCTGCCGGGGTTACCGATCAAAGTGTTTTTTTGTAGTGCGTTGATTGTGCGCAATACACAGTCCTTTGTATTGTGGTCATCTGCTGTTGCACAGATTCCGTCTCCGTCGAGATCACCTTCCTGGTCCAGATCCGAAAATATAATCCAACCGTTTGTCCAGTTATTGTCCCCGGAGCAGGCAACGTTATCCGGATCTTTTGCGCAAATTACCATTCCGGTTCCCCTTTTCACCGCTTCGTTGCGGGTTACCTGAATAGCGGCTACCAGACTATTTGCCTGGGCGGACAAACGATTGTTTTTGATAAACTCCATAAATGACGGTACACCGGCTGCAAGTAAAATCGAGACCACCACAATAGTCACCAGCACCTCGATCAGGGTAAATCCGTTTTCTCTTTCCATATTCATGTTTTACAAACCTCGCTCATCCCTGTCATCCGCTATAAGATAAGCGGCCTAGTTTACCCGATGGGCGGAGCCGGTTGACCACGGTAATTCCACATTTGTATTACCTTTGGTTGGTAGTCCGGTGCAGCTGTGGTGCTGGCGCACGGGACCGGTCCCAGAATATCGGCTGACATTCTTACGCCTTGACTGGCCCGGATATGCCAACGCTGTGATTAATGCAAAGAAATGATGCTATGACCAGGGCTGGTGACAGGGATTGTATTGTGGTCGGCGCTGGGCTGCTGGGCATGTTTACAGCCTACTTTCTGAGCAGAAATGGCTTCTCCGTTACCTTGCTGGAACAACGGGGTGTCTGTCAGGAATCTTCCTGGGCCGGCGGCGGCATCCTCTCGCCCCTGATTCCCTGGGACTATCCTGATGCGGTTTCAGAACTGGTGCAATGGAGCCAGCGGCATTATCCCGTGCTGGCTGCTGAACTGCATAACAAGAGCGGTATTGACCCCGAGTGGCAGCAATCCGGCCTGCTGATGGCGGACACTTCCCTCGATTCCCGTATCCATCGCTGGCAGGCAAGGTATCCCTGCAGGATCGAGCAGGTCGAAGCCGGGCAAATGCAACAACTGGAGCCTGGGCTGGCGCTGGCTACTGAACCGGCCCTGCTGCTGCCAGATGTGGCGCAGGTTCGTAATCCCCGTCTGTGCCAGGCGCTGGCAGCAAGCCTGCGCACGCAGGGTGTTGCGATACATGAGCACGTACGGGTTGGCGGTTTGCGGCTGGTGCTCAATGCTGTCTCGGGAGTTATGACCGACCAGGGTGAATTTCTTTCGGATCGTGTTGTCGTGGCGGCGGGGGCATGGAGTGCGGTCCTGCTTGGCGATTTCATACCTGGCGTGCCGGTGAGCCCGGTGCGCGGCCAGATGATCCAGTTTGCCGCCAGCCCCGGACTGTTGCGGCATATCGTACTTGCCAATGGCCGCTATCTGATACCGCGCAGGGATGGCCTGGTACTGGCCGGCAGTACCCTCGAATACACCGGGTTTGTAAAGAATATCACCCGGGAGGCACGGGACTCCCTTGCCGACTTCGCCAGGCAGCTCTTGCCGGGCCTGAATGAGTGTGAAATCGTCAACCACTGGGCTGGTCTCAGGCCCGGCAAAACCGACGGTATCCCGATTATCGGAGAACATCGGAAAATCAAGGGGTTGTATCTGAACACCGGGCATTTTCGCAATGGTGTCGTACTGGCCCCGGCATCCGCGCAATTGTTGCTGGATATCATGATGGGGCGGGCAAGCTTTACCAGCCCCGATGCCTATCGTTTACTGTGACGGCGAGTCATGCCGGAGTCCGGAATAGACGCGGGTCGGAAACCGGTACTATACTAGTGGCCATGGTGAATCAGGCTGACAAACAACCAGTTAGTGGCAACCACGTCGAGGAACTGTTGAAGGAACACGGCATATTGCCGACCCAGCAACGTCTCCTCATCGCGAGTGTGCTGCTTGAGCGTCAGCAGCACCTTTCTGCAGACCAGGTCATGCAACAGGTCAATGGTGAACACCACCTGGTATCCAAGGCAACTGTCTACAATACACTCGGTCTGTTTGCGAGCAATGGCCTGATCCGGGAGGTCATCGTCGACCCTGCCAGGGTTTTTTATGACTCGAATACCAGCAGTCATCACCACTTTTACAATATTGATACGGGTGAACTGACAGATATCGATTCCGATAGCATGGAAATCACCACGCCTCCTGACATGCCGGCAGGGACTGTCGCTGCCGGCGTGGATATCATCATCCGGGTGCGCCGCGCACCGGCAGCGACCTGAGTTGAATAGATAATCTCATCGCAACGTTTTATACTCCCCAGCCGCGCAAGCCGGAGTAGCTCAGTCGGTAGAGCAGCTCACTCGTAATGAGAAGGTCGGGGGTTCAATTCCTCTCTCCGGCACCATTCACTTCGGAGTCGTAAGGCCTGTATCGTAGTCACGGACGAGTGTTGCACGATTTTCCGGAAAAGCCGCAGAGCGAGCAGGATGTTCTGTTGTAACGCCTTGTTTTTGTGGTTATGCCAGAGTGAAGCGACAGTATAATCGCAATCTGGCACAGGATGGGGTGTCAAATAGCCAGTGGCCGGACCCGGTCAGGGTGTGCAGTCAATATTGTCTGCGTACAGCTTTGGTATTCCGTTCGCCATTACCTGTATCTGTCGGCCATGTTCGCTGAGGCGATCATCGCAGAGCGACATTTTAGCGGTGGCATTGTCTTCGTTGGTTGAACCGTTCGAGTTGAATTCCAGGTTGTTGTTCCAGGTCGTGTTGGTGCGCATTTTTATCCCGGGCAACGCCGGCTGTCCACGGCGTAGCAGGACATCGGTTCCGCTGTTGTAGACGTTGTTGCTGTACTTGCCGTCATCCGCAAAGATGATATATCCCGTGTCCCATACTTGCTCGGTGCCACCGCACACCGGTGTCGGCGCATTTGGTGCTGCGGATCTGCACAGAATTACTCGCACGTCACGTTTCACCGCCTCGCTGCGCGCAAGGTGGATATCCGCGACAACACGGTTCAGCTGCGTCGCCAGCCGGTTGTCCTTGATCATGGAACTCATACTCGGGACTGCCACCGAAAGTACGATAGCGACAATACCCAGGGTGATCATGATTTCGGGGATTGTGAATCCACTGCAGTTTTTATAGTGCATTGCGACTTCGGTCCGTTCGGCAAAGGTCCAGTTGGCCATGTTGGCACTGGGTACCTTATCGACATCAGACGGTGTTACTAAAGGCTGTCTGACTGCAAAAGCAGCTCATTTCCCCTGGCTGCAGGAGCTTGTCATATTGTCCCGGGTTTTCTCAAACAGCATTGACAGATCAATGGCTTGCACGTTTTTTGTCAGTGTACCAATGGATATGAAATCCACGCCGGCCAGCGCGACCTCCCTGAGATTCTTCAGGGTGATGCCGCCGGAGGCCTCCAGTTCGGCGCGCCTGTCGACAAGTTTCACCGCCTGTTTCAGTTCGGGTAACGGAAAATTGTCCAGCAACAGTCGTTCTGCACCGGCTTCCAGCGCCAGGAGGATTTGTGCCTCGTTCTCCACCTCGATTTCAACCGGCATGCCAGGGTTTTCCGTCCTGGCCTGCTGAACGGCCTGCTGGATTGAACCTGCTGCCATGATGTGGTTTTCCTTGATGAGGATGCCGTCATAGAGACCGGTGCGATGGTTGTGGCAGCCGCCCACGCGCGCGGCGTATTTCTGCGCGAGGCGCAAACCGGGCAGGGTCTTGCGGGTATCAAGAAGCCTGACCGGCAGATCTGCGACGACATCCGCGTAGCGCCGTGCCAGCGTTGCGGTCCCGGAGAGTGTCTGCAGAAAGTTCAGTGCCGTGCGCTCGCCGGTCAGCATGGCGCGCGCCGGACCCTGCAGGGTACACAGGCACTGACCGGCCTCGGTCTGCGCCCCGTCATGGACATGCCAGTCGACATGAATGCGGGTATCTAGCTCCGCGAAAACCGCGTTGAACCATGCCATGCCGCACAGTGTGGCTGGCTCGCGGCAGATGACGCCGGCACGTGCTCCGTGGCTTGCCGGGATCAGGTGGGCGGTGATGTCTCCGCTGCCGATATCTTCCGATAATGCGCTGCGTACCAATTGCAGCAGCGGTTCGTCGAGGACCTCGAGCAGCATTCAGGTAGAAATTTCCAGCAGTTCGATTTCAAAGATCAGGGTGGCGTTGGGTGGAATTACACCACCGGCCCCTCTGGCACCGTAGCCGAGCTCAGGCGGAACCACGAGCCTGCGAATACCGCCTACCTGCATGCCCTTGACGCCTTCGTCCCAGCCACGAATGACATAACTGCAGTCCACGGGAAAGCTGAACGGTTCGTTACGGTCCCGGCTGGAATCGAACTTGGTATCATCTTCGAGCCAGCCGGTGTAATGCACAATGACCGTCTGTCCCCTGCCGGTCACGGTCTCGCCACTACCGGCCCTGGTGTCTTCATAGCGAAGCCCGGATTCGGTTACGGTTTCTGTCATGTTCGATTCCTCTGTTGGTACGACGGGATAGCTGCATGCCGGCTGGCAATGCCTCGCCAGATATGCGCCATAGCCGGGATGCACCCCCGTGTTAACGTCATCACCTGCCAGTCCCCGGCGAGTGGCCGCGCCCGCGGTTCGCACTTTCATGGCGTGGATTATTCATCCGTCATGCTCGCGGTAACCTTCATGCGCGTCTGCGGGTCGGAAAAATAGGCAAGCTGCAGTTTTCTGACCAGCCCGGCCAGCAGCATCAGGCTGAGGAGATTGGGCACGGCCATCAGGATGTTGGTGATATCAGCAATATTCCAGACCAGCTGCAGCGGCACTGCGGCGCCGACAACAACGAGCACGGTAAACATTACCCGGTAGGGCATCACGGCACGTTCTCCGAACAGATAATACGCCGAGCGGTCACCGTAGTAGGACCATGCAATCATGGTGGAATAGGCAAACAGACTCAGGGACACGCCCACCACCCACGCGCCGGCCTCGCCCAGGGAGTCGCTGAAGGCATGGGCGGTCAATGCCGCCCCCATCAACGATTCGCTGCTTTGCTGCCAGGCGCCGGTCACGATGATCACGAGTCCGGTCATGCTGCAGATCACCAGGGTATCGATGAACGGTTCAAGCATGGCGACCAGGCCTTCGCGTACCGGTTGGTTGGTGCGCGCCGCGGCATGCGCCATCGGGGATGAGCCGAGTCCGGCCTCGTTGGAAAACAGGCCGCGTGCGACACCCCAGCGAATTGCCTCGCCCACGGCAGCACCACCGACGGCCCAGGGATTCAGCGCGTGCTCAAGAATGGTGGCGATGGCAGCGGGAATGTCGCCGAGATGATTCAGCAGGACCAGCAAGGCGGCGGTGATATAGCCGATAGCCATGAAGGGGACGATGGCGCTGGCCACGCGGGCTATACGTCTGACACCGCCGATAATGACCAGGCCGACGAGGATGGCAAGCAGGCAGCCGGCGAACCACTTGTAGTCGTGCAACTGCGGAAACACGTAGCCCAGCCCATCCATGACCGAGTTTGCCTGCACCATGTTGCCGATGCCGAAGGAGGCGATCAAGGCGAAGCTGGCGAATGCCGCGGCGGTGCGGCGCATGTTCAGGCCGTGCAACAGGGTGTACATCGGGCCACCGGCGACCTTGCCGTCAGGGGATACCTGGCGAAACCGCAAGGCCAGGGTGCACTCGGTAAACTTGGTGGCCATGCCAAGGATGGCCGTGATCCACATCCAGAACAGGGCGCCCGGCCCGCCCAGCGAGATCGCCGTTGCCACCCCGGCGATATTCCCTGTCCCGACGGTGGCCGAGAGGGCGGTGGACAGTGCCTGGAAATGCGAAACCTCGCCCGTGTCCTGCGGCCGGCTGTATCTGCCTGAGAGCAGTGCAATGGCGTGCCTGAAGCCGCGTACCTGCACGAAGCCCATGCGCAGGGTCAGATAGAGGCCGGCGCCGAGCAACAGCAGCAGGGTGAGAGTATTGTTCCACAGGAGGCCGGAAAGCTGTCCGGTCCATGCGCTCAACTGTGCAAAGAATTCCATCTGTCAGTCGTTCCGGGTTGCATGTTTGAGCGTCAGTGTATTGCCCTGCTGGCTAAAGTCCAGCAGCCTGAGGAAACTCATACCGAGCAGCACAGCATCATCACCATCATTCGGGTTGATGCTCGCGGCGACCGGTCCCAGACGCAAGGGCCCGAGCCGGATCTCGTCCAGCGTCGTCTGCCAGGCGGAAATCGTGCCGTTCGCCGTCTGGTACCAGGCGCGGCGGCCGCGTTCCAGCCCGATCCTGTCCGCCACAGCGGCCGGAATGGAGACGTCGGTCGCGCCGGTATCCAGCATGAATTCGACCGGGTGGCCGTTTATCGTGCCGCTGGCGACATAGTGGCCAAAGCGGTTGCGTTTCAGGCGCACCTCGGGAATCCCGCCCGTTGTCGCTGTCGCGAGCTGCCGGTTGGGATTGCGCTGTGCATCCAGCCGGTCATTGAAAAACCAGGTCAGCAGGAGCAGCAGCAGTATCCAGGCAGCGACGATCATTCCCTTTCCCAGTCGCTGGCCGTGGTCCGCCTGCCGGTTTTCCGTTGTCACCGGGTCACCTCCGCGCTGCCACCGGGTAGACCAGCTCCAGACCCGCAGCTGTGGCGGATGCCGGGCCGGTAAAAAATTCCTGAAGCCGAACTCACAGCGCCAGCAGTTCAGGCGGCTGGTTCGGGCGTAGCACCAGGGCATGGTGCTCCGGCACCACCTGCCATCCGGAGTCTTCGGAAAAGCGTTCCGAGGCGACCAGTTGTCCACCCGGGAAATCCGGGTCGGTGGTGGTGTAATAAAGTGACGGGCTCTCGTGGTTCAGGGCGTACCGGGCTGCATAGATGCCGCCGGCATCCGTGACGGCAAGGTTCAGCAGGGCAGGTTTGTCCCCGACCATGCCGGCGACCTGCTCGTACAGCCGTTGTATGGCCTGCACCGGCTGCAGGCCGGCGTTATCCAGCAGAATCTGCCGCAGGCAGGCGAACAGGTACTCGGAATCGGTGTTGCCGCGGATGTCTGCGATGACTGCGGGAGCGAGCATCCGCAGTATGTGCGGCCGAACCTGCTGGTGGAAATCGGTAATGAAGCCGTTGTGGATGAACAGCCGCCGTTCGTCGCAGAACGGTGGCGTGTTCAGCGGGTGCACCGGGTTGCCGTCAGTTGCGCTGCGGACCTCCGCGATCCAGAGCGGCTCGTGCAGGCTCCGGGCCAGCGCCGGCAGGTTGCCGTCGGCCCAGATCGGCGCGGTATGTGTATAAACCGCCGGCCTGTCATCCGGGTCGAACCAGCCGAAACCGAAACCGTCGGCGTTCAGTTTCGCGTATTTCAGCTCCCTGGGTTCCCAGGATTGACGGTAGAGGCTGTGCGGCGGGTCGATCAGGAACTGTTGTAGTGATATGGCAGGTCCCAGGTAGGCGGCAAGTCTGCACATGGTCGGTTACCCGGCTCAGGCCAGCAATATCTCCAGTAATGCCTTCTGTGCATGGAGGCGATTCTCGGCCTCGTCCCAGACGACGCTTTGCGGCCCGTCGATCACATCGGCGGTGACTTCTTCCCCGCGGTGGGCAGGCAGGCAGTGCATGAAGAGCGCATCGGACGCTGCGGCCTGCATCAGGCCGGCATCGACCTGGTAAGCAGCGAACGCCTTTTCCCGCTTTGCCTGTTCTTCCTCCTGGCCCATGCTAGCCCAGACATCGGTAACAACCAGGTCGGCGCCGTCGGCGGCAGCCAGTGCGGAGTCCGCCATGACGGTATGGTTGCCGGCGGCTTCCAGGATGTCCGGTTCGGGCAGGTAGCCTGCCGGGCAGGCGATCTTCAGGGTGAAGCCGAACTGGCGTGCAGCATTGATGTAGGAATGACACATGTTGTTGCCGTCACCAATCCAGGCGACGGTTTTGCCGCTGATGTCACCACGTTGTTCATGGTAGGTCTGCATGTCGGCCAGCAGCTGGCACGGGTGGTAGCGGTCGGTCAGGGCGTTGATGACCGGCACCGTGGAATATTCCGCGAAGCGCTCGATTTTCTCATGCTCGAAGGTGCGGATCATGACGATATCCGACATGCGCGACAGCACCCTGGCGGTATCTTCGATGGCTTCGCCGCGCCCCAGCTGGGTGTCGCGTGGCGACAGGAATACCGCGTGCCCGCCCAGCTGCGCCATGCCGACCTCGAAAGACATGCGGGTACGGGTAGAGGACTTCTCGAACACCATTGCCAGCACTTTGTGCTTGAACGGTTCGTGGATGGTGCCTGCCCTGTTGAGTGCCTTGAGTTCAATGGCGCGTCTTACCAGACGCTGCAGCTCCGCTGCCGACAGGTCGAGCAATGTCAGGAAATGTTTCGGATTCATGTCGTTACCCTGTGAGGAAGTCCCGAATCAGGTCGCTGACCTGTGCGACTATCATGTCGGCCTGCTTGTCCGTCGTGATCAGCGGTGGCAGCAGGCGGACGACACGCTCGGCCGTCACGTTGATGAGCAGGCCGCACTGCAACGCCTTGCCGACCAGTTCGCCGCAGGGGCGGTCCAGCTCGATGCCGAGCATCAGCCCATGTCCCCGGATATCGGTGACGCCAGGCTGTCCTCCCAGTGCTGCGGAAAAACCTGACCGCATGCGCTGTCCGAGTTCGGCGGCGCGCACCACCAGGCCTTCCTGTGTGATGTTTTCCAGGACGGCAAGGGCGGCCCGGCATGCCAGCGGATTGCCGCCGAAGGTGGTGCCGTGCTTGCCCGGCTGCAGGACTTCTGCCGCAGCGCCATGGGCCAGGCAGGCGCCGATCGGTACGCCGTTACCCAGTGCCTTGGCCAGCGTGATCACGTCGGGTCGTGCACTGCCATGCTGCCAGGCGAACCACTGGCCGGTGCGTCCGATGCCGGTCTGGATTTCATCGAGCATCATCAGCCAGCCATTGGCATCGCAGATCTCCCGGATGCATTCAAGGTAGCCGGCGTCCGGCACATTGATGCCGCCTTCGCCCTGCACGGGTTCTACCAGCACGGCTACGGTGTCGCTATTGTTGCTGGCTACGGTACGGATTGCATCGAGGTCATTGTAGGGTACGCGGATAAATCCCCTGACCAACGGTTCGAAGCCGGCCTGGATGCGGCGGTTTCCTGTCGCCGTAAGGGTTGCCAGGGTGCGCCCGTGAAAGCTCTGCTCCATCACGATGATGGCCGGGCAGGCAATGTCTTTGCCATGGCCGTAGAGACGCGCGATCTTGATCGCCGCCTCGTTGGCTTCTGCGCCCGAGTTGCAGAAGAATGCCCGTTGCATGCCGGAGATTTCACACAGGCGGTCGGCAAGATCCGCCTGCAGCGTGATGCCATAGAGATTGGATGTGTGTACCAGGGTCGCGGCCTGTTCGCACAGGGCCTGAGTGACCGCAGGGTGGGCGTGTCCAAGTCCGCACACGGCGATGCCGCTGATCGCGTCCAGGTACTGCCGGTGTTCACTGTCCCACAACCAGATGCCTTCGCCCTTGGTAAACTGGACCGGGAGCCGGTTGTAGGTCGCCATGAGATGATCTGCCATTTTCACTGAGTCCAAAATAGAAAAGGCAGTCTGTAGCAGACTGCCAGCACCAAGTGGTCATGATTTTATCGCTTGCTGCCCGAAAAGCGCAAACCCGGCCTTGGGCCGGGTTTGCTTGGCCTAACGCGCTTCAGGCCGGTCGCGGGCCTGAAGCGCGGAAGCCCGGGTCAGAAGGGCAGATTGTGCGCGTAGGCGGTCATGCACAGCAACATCGGGATGGACAGCAGGGTGTTGGTGCGGGACGCCATCAGGGCAACCTTCTTGGCGCCGGCGATATCATCGGCACTGGCCTGCACGATACCGAGGATCTTCTTCTGGTTCGGCCAGATCAGCACCCAGACATTGAACAGCATGATGGTGCCGAGCCAGGCCCCGATGCCGATGTAGGATACATTGCTGGCGAAGCTGAAGCCCTCGAAAGTAAAGGCGGATTTCAGTATGCCCATGTGTCCGAGCGCTGCCGCACCGGTCAGCCAGGTCGCTACGGCTGACCAGCGGAACCACAGCAGGGCGCGCGGTGCGACGTACTTGTTGATGGCAGCCGGACCCGGGCCGCCATCGTCGCCCAGGGCTGCCCCGACAGCGGGAACCTGGACGAAGTTGAAGTAATACAGCAGGCCGATCCAGGTGATGCCGACCAGGACGTGTGCCCAGACGGCGATTTCAATCGGATTGACGCCGGTCGGGCCCAGGGCGACCACGATGATAATTGCCAGCACAAAGCCGGAAATAATCGTTCCCATAATTGAAGTAAGCGGATTCATGTGTTCAAAGCTCCTTGTGGTGGATGCGCCAGGCGGCAGTCGGTCAATTAATAGGTGACCAAAACAGTCGGGAATGGGAGGATACGGGAGGCCAGTGTATATTGCAATATATCCTGCTTGCTGTTTTCTGTTAAAAAAGCATTGAGTTAGAGTAGTGCGACAAATTCTCCAGGGGTGCCGGCGCCGCAGCGGATCAAAGCATGCAAGCAATAGAACTGAGCCTGTTTATCAGCCAGATAACGGCCGTGTGCGACGAGATGGGGGCCGTGCTGCGACGCGCCGCGTTCTCAACCAATATCAAGGACCGGCTGGATTTTTCCTGTGCGGTATTCGATCGGCGCGGACGCCTGTGCGCGCAGGCCGCCCATATTCCGGTGCACCTCGGCAGCATGGCCTATGCCATGCAGGGTCTGGTGGAAGGGACCGAATGGGTGGCGGGTGACATGCTGATTGTCAATGACCCCTATCTGGGCGGGACCCACCTGCCGGATGTCACCCTGATCGCGCCGGTTTTTCTCGACGGCGACTGCATCGGCTATGTCGCCAACCGGGCACACCATGCCGACATCGGGGCAGATACCCCGGGTTCGATGCCGGTGTCCCGGCATCTGGATGAGGAGGGCCTGCTTATCCCGCCCGCCCACCTGTTGCGCGCCGGGGAACGTGACCCCGAACTCATGGGGCGCATCCTGCGGGCCACCGCCAATCCGCTGCAGATGGAAGGCGATCTCGCCGCGCAAATAAGCGCCAACCACACCGGCAGGCAGCGCCTGGTCGAACTTGCCCGCAAGCGGGGAGTCACTGTCTATGAACAGGGACTGCAGGCCATGAATGACTATGCCGCGCGGCTTGCAGGGGAGGCGCTGCAGTGCATTCCCGATGGCAGTTACCGCTACCGTGATTTCATGGACGACGACGGCATGGGACAGCAGGATGTTCCGCTGCAGGTCGAGGTGTGCGTCACCGCCGGTAAAATCGAGGTCGACTTCGCCGGCACGGCGTCGCAGGTTCCCGGCAATATCAACTGCCCGCTGTCGGTGGCGGCCGCCGGTGTGCTATACGTTTTCCGCTGCCTTATGCCGGCCCACACCCCGGCCTGTGAGGGCAGCTTTCGTGACATACATATCACCGCACCGCAGGGCTGCCTGGTTAATGCCTGCCGACCGGCAGCCGTGGCCGCTGGCAATGTCGAGACCAGCAGTCGTATTGTGGATGTGGTCATGGGCGCACTGGCGCAGGCGCTGCCGGACAGCATTCCGGCAGCCAGCCAGGGCACGATGAACAACCTGGCCATGGGGTACCGCAGCGGTACCCGCGCCTGGGATTATTACGAAACCATCGGCGGCGGCATGGGCGGTGGCTACAGGCATGCGGGCCTGAGCGCGGTCCAGTCACACATGACCAACACCCTGAATACACCCATCGAGGTGCTGGAAATGGAATTCCCGCTGCGCGTCCGGCGCTATCAGCTGCGCAGCGGCTCCGGCGGCAACGGCAGGCACCGGGGGGGTGACGGCCTGGTCCGGGAGTACGAATTCCTGCAGCCGGCGCACGTGACGCTGCTGACGGAACGGCGCCGCTACCGGCCATGGGGTCTCGCGGGTGGCGCGCCAGGCAAGCCCGGTGCAAACTGGCGCGGCCAGCGGCAGTTGCCCGCCAAGATCAGCCTGGAACTGGCGGCCGGGGAACGGCTGACATTGTGTACGCCCGGCGGCGGCGGCTGGGGCGAGGCTGAACCATGACGGGCGTGAGAGGAAAAGGCTGAGTATGTGCGGACTATGCGGAGAATTGCGTTTCGACGGGCGTTCCCCGGATGCGGGGGTGCTGCGTGCGATGAATGCGAAGCTGGCCAGGCGCGGACCGGATGCCGCCGGCGAGTACTTCTCCGGCCCGCTGGCGCTGGGGCACCGGCGCCTCTCGATCATCGACCTTTCCGAGCGAGCCAATCAGCCCATGGTCGACAGTGAGTCGGGTCATGTGCTGGTCTTCAACGGCACCATCTACAACTACCCCGAATTGCGGGAGCAACTGCGCAACCTGGGTCACCACTTTATTTCCAGCGGGGACACCGAGGTCATTCTCAAGGCCTATGCCGAGTGGGGCGAGGATTGCACCACGCACATGCATGGCATGTTTGCCTTCGCCCTGTGGGACAGCCGCCGCCGGCAGCTGTTCCTGGCGCGTGACCGTTTCGGCATCAAACCACTTTATTACAGCATCACGCCCGGCTGTGTGCGCTTTGCCTCCACCACCCAGGCCCTGCTGGCGGGCGGTGAGGTGGATACGGCGCTGGACCCGGTTGCCCTGCATCACCACCTGACACTGCATGCGGTTGTGCCGGCACCGCGAACCTTGCTGCGCGGCGTGCGCAAGCTGCCGCCTGCGCACGGCATGACGTTCACACCGGACCGCAGGAAAACCCTGCGGCGCTACTGGCAGCTGGATGCGGCCGGCTGCAACCGTGACATGAGTGAATGGGAATGGCTGGATGCGGTGCACACCAGCCTGCGCAAGGCGGTGGAGCGCCGCCGTGCCATCGCCGATGTTCCTGTGGGCATCCTGTTGTCGGGCGGCCTCGATTCCAGCCTGCTGGTGGCCCTGCTGGCCGAGGCGGGCGGCGGCCCGCTGCTAACCTTCTCGGTCGGTTTCGAGGATGCGCCGGAGGAGCGCGGCAACGAGTTCGAGTACTCCGACCCGGTTGCCGAGCGGTATGCCACGCAGCACCACCGCTTCATGATTCCGAACAGCGCCGTACTGGCGCGCCTGCCGGAGGCAGTCGACAACATGGCGGAGCCGATGGTCGGGCAGGACGCCGTGGCGTTCTACCTGCTGGGGGAACGCGTCGCGCGCGACGTCAAGGTTGTGCAGAGCGGACAGGGCGCAGATGAGGTGTTCGGCGGATATTTCTGGTACCCCCAAATGCAGGCCGCCGCGGGCACTGATATCGAACGTTTCCGGCCCCTGTATTTCGATCGCACGCAGGAGGAAATGCAGCAGGTCCTCGATCCCGCATACCAGGGGCCGGACTATACGTCTCCGCGGGTTGCGCAAGGACTGGCCGCCACCGGCGCAACTGATTTCGTCAACCGGGTGCTGGCCTACGACGTTACCACTCTGATTGTCGACGATCCGGTAAAGCGCGTGGACAACATGACCATGGCCTGGGGCCTGGAGGCGCGCGTGCCGTTCCTGGACCAGGAACTGGTGGAACTGGCTATCTGCATGCCGGCGGCGCTCAAGCTGAAGGATGATGGCAAGTACCCGCTGAAAATGCTGGCGCGTGGGCTGTTGCCTGACAGCGTGATCGACCGCCCCAAGGGCTATTTCCCGGTGCCCGCCCTGAAGTTCGTGCGCGGAGAGACCCTGGCATTCATGCGCGACGTGCTGCAGTCGTCCGCCGGCCTCCAGCGCGGCCTGTTTCAGCGTGGTTACGTGGACAGCTTGCTGGCGAACCCGGAAAAGGCGCATACACCGATCCTGGGCAACAAGCTCTGGCATCTCGCCTTGCTGGAGTACTGGCTGCAGCGCAACATCGATAAACCCCAGTGATTAGTACTTTTCTGGCGCCCGGCCGGCGTATTAAACTAGGTCTAAATTTAAACCCGCAGTGAAACCAATTCAATCGAGGGCAGTGTCATGGATGTAATGGAAAGAATCGACAAGGCTGTAAAAGACAATCCCGTGGTGATCTTCATGAAGGGCTCGCCGCAGATACCGCAGTGTGGTTATTCCAGCCGCGCCGCACAGGCACTGTCGGCCTGCGGTCGCGAGTTTGCGCATGTGAACGTGCTGGCCGATCCGGAGATTTTCGAAAACCTGCCGCGCTATGCCAATTGGCCGACCTTCCCGCAGATCTACATCAACGGCGAGTTGATCGGCGGCTGTGATATCACCCTGGAGCTGTACCAGAAGGGTGAGTTGCAGAAGATGGTTGAGGCGGCTGCCTCACTGGGGTAGTCGGCCGACGCAACAACATCGGTTTTCGCCAGATGGACATGCGGCCCGCACCAGTGGTGCGGGCCGCATGTTTTCCGGGGTTCAGTTGGCCTCGAGCTTCAGCAGTTCCTCGATAATATCCAGCATCAGTTTCTGACCCTTGTTGCCCATTTTCTCGGTGAGCTTGTCGGTATCCCGCTCTCCCTCCACCAGCGGCCGGATACGTCCGGCGAGGATACCCATGTCGCCGCCGGCGGCCAGCATCTGCTTGGCCAGGTTGCCGACGATTTGCAGTGCCTGCAGGTTACCGCCGTGTGCCGCGTGCACCAGTCCGGCAATACCCGGGGCCGCCATGCCGGAATCAAAATCCGCAGACAGGTCGGGCAGGGTGGCGGGGTCCTGCAGACCGTGCAGGATGGATTCGACGATGACGCGGTCTTCCTCATCCAGACCCAGCAGGATGGATTCCTCGCGGTTGCCGGCGATGATGCCGCGGATCGCCGTCACCAGCTGCTGCCAGTCATTCTGTTCGGCCTGCTGCAGCACCTGTTCCAGGTCCGGTACGCTGCCGGGGTTGTTGCAATGCATAACGACGCGATGAATAAGCCCCGAGTGGGATTGCAGAATTTGCTCTGTCATGTCTGGTTGTGACATTTTGTGGATTACCTTGTTGTTGCCGTTATGGGTGTTCTGGTGTCAGCCTGCGCGAGGCTGAATTCATTCCAGCGGTTGATGATGGTGCAAAACAGGTCGGCCGTGCGCTCCGTGTCATAAATGGCGGAATGCGCCTTTTCGCTGTTCCACTCGAAACCGGCAGCCTGCACCGCGCGAGCCAGCACGGTCTGGCCGTAGGCAAGACCCGCCAAGGTGACCGTGTCGAAGGTACTGAACGGATGGAACGGGTTGCGCTTTATGCCGGTACGGGCCGCCGCGGCATTCAGGAATGACAGGTCGAAGGCGGCATTATGACCGACCAGCACGGCGCGCTTGCAGCCACTGTCCTTGATGGCACGACGTACCGGCTTGAAGATCAGTTCCAGCGCCTCGTGCTCCGGTTTCGCCATGCGGAACGGGTTATAGGGATCGATGCCGGTGAATTCCAGTGATTCCGATTCCAGGTTGGCGCCGGGGAACGGTTCCACGTGGCAGGCGAAGGTCTCCTTGCGGTAGATGAAACCGTCGCTATTCATCTCCAGGGTGACCGCCGCAATCTCCAGCAGGGCATCACGCTTGGCATTGAATCCCGCGGTTTCGATATCGACGACGACCGGGAGGAAACCGCGGAAGCGCTGCGCAATCGGCGCCTTGTCTTTGCTGTCTGTCATGCGGCAAGCATACCCAATCCCGGCCTGTTTGGCGATGTCGTGTCCGTGTCCCTGCAGCTGGCAGACTCCGCAGCAGGGGTTAGAATGGCAGCGGTTGAATGCCGGCGGTACCGGCAACGGGAGAAACCACATGCGTCAGTGGTACATCGCAATCCGCACGAGACAGTCATGCATACTGCTGCTGTTGCTGGCATTCCTGCAATCGTCACCGGCACTGGCGGAGGGTGACAGACAGCGGGGGCTGCTCTGGGAAATCGGGCAGCCAGGACTGCCTGTCAGCTACCTGTTTGGCACCATTCATTCCGAGGACCCGGCGGTGCTGGCGCTGCCGCCACCGGTGCAGCAGGCCTTCGATGCGTCTCACAGGCTGGTGCTGGAAGTGCTGCTGGACCTGGATGCGATGCTGTACTCCAGCCAGGTCATGTTGCTGGGCGAGGGGCGTCTGTTATCGGATATTTCGGGAAAGGCCCTGTTCGAGCAGGCATCCAGGGCAATCCAGACCCGGGGTATTCCGGAAACCGTGCTGGATCGCATGAAGCCCTGGGCGGCAGCTGTTACGCTGTCCATGCCGGCACCTGAAACGGGCGAGGTACTGGACATGCTGCTGTATCAACGGGCGCTGCAGGCAGGCAAGCCCGTCTTCGGTCTGGAAAGCATCCGCGAGCAGCTGGCAGTCTTTGATGATATGCCCGAGCGGGAACAGCTCGTTCTGCTGCGCGATGCGGTCGAAAATTTCCCGGAAATCGACGCCATGCACCGGGAACTGCTCGAGGCCTGGATGCAGCGCGACCTGGGTACACTGATGGCGATCAATGCTGCCGCGATGCAGGCAGGTGACCGGGAACTGGCAGCGGAATTCCAGGACAGGCTGATCACCAGGCGCAACCAGCTGATGGCTGAGCGCCTGCAACCGTATCTGCAGGAAGGTAATGCTTTTGTCGCCGTCGGCGCCCTGCACCTGCCCGGTGGAACCGGGCTGCTTAACCTGCTGGAGCAGCGCGGCTACACGGTGCAGGTGATTTACTAGGCGGGGCACCATAATACGGTTGCCGGTTATGGTCGGCCGCTCTGCATGTTTTCAGACGAAAAGGTTACCCCTACACCCGATTGCACTCAGCCACTTACGGCGCTCACACAATCAAATAAGGGCATCAGTAACCCTGAAGACAGGTAAGCAACCGTTCGCCATGGCACACATGTGGCACAGGATTTATTGTCAGTGTCATTTGCGGGCTAAAGAGCAAGGTGCAAGGCCGGGCGGGCCTGCAGGAAATAACCGCTAACAGATTTTGATTGCTCGGTATAGTACCGATTACGGACAGGACTTGCCGTTTGGGAAAATAGCAATGGCGACCCGAAGGCCGCCGTGTACTGGTTGCACAAGGGACGGTGTCAGGGCCGTCTGGAGTGCGGAGGTCAGCCGTCAAGCTGGGAAACTATAAAGGGCATAGAAAGCAGGGTGATGGCAGCAGCAATGACATAATTCTTCATATCACCAAGCCAGGCGATAGTGTCCATGCCAGGGTCACCCAGAAGGAAGATAACCATCAGTGCAATAAATATCTTGTTCATGTCAATCTCCATTGCTACATGCTGTTTCGATGGTTCTATCTTAGGAGGCTAACCACAAGATATCTGTGAAAGTAAGCACGCTGGATACAGGCATTCGTCACAGATTTGCAGGAAAGGCTACTGATTGCAGCACCCAGGCCGGATTCCGGGCAAACCTTGCCTGTCCAGATTTGCCTGTCCAGATATAGAATACGGCGACCCGAATGCCACGAGGGTGTGAATGCGGCCACAAAATATATCATTCGAAAACCATCAAGTTTAATAACACTATGGCTGGTTCTAAGAAGCTTGATAGACAGGGATAACTGTAATGTAGAAAACGAGATCCAGGCCTATGATTTTCCTTACGGTGGCTGGTTTGGCGGTGATGTTGTCTGCCTGTGGCGGTGGCGGGGGTAGCTCTTCCGGGAGTGGGTCGCTGTTACTCGGTTTCACAGACGGCCCTGTGGATAATCTCGACCCGGTTGTGGTGACTTTTACGGAAGTAAAAGTTCATGCAGCCAATGGGGGGGGGGAAGGCATCACTTTTGATATGACTTGGGTTGGAACAACGAGCAGGGTGACCGTAGATCTCAAAACGCTGGCGCAGGGTAACAGCATCAGATTGTTGAATGACGAGACCTTGCCCGCAGGTAATTATTATGGGTCAGAGTGATGGTGAAAAACCTGCCAGCCGGAATGTTACTTCTCCAGGTTTGTCCATGATGAACGTCCACTTAAGGTGGCTCCAGTTTTTTAAAACTTTTTATATGGAGTCATTCTATTATTCCTGCGTAACTACTCACCCGTATCAGCATAAAGCTGACCAGAAAGCGCCAACTGAATAGCGACTAGCGGATTGTATCCCTGATTTGCCATGGTCTGTAAATAGCTGGAGATGCGGCAATAGGCCTCGGCATA
>Ga0210064_1000208_pt1 | contig 28317 bp, 20 predicted proteins | sample Muzzi_CordC_D2_FD_185531 | JGI IMG/M metagenome (GOLD analysis project Ga0210064, IMG submission 185531) | Wetland microbial communities from San Francisco Bay, California, USA, that impact long-term carbon sequestration - Muzzi_CordC_D2 (SPAdes) | ecosystem: Environmental > Aquatic > Marine >... | reverse complement strand
AATTGTATGATTTGAGCTGCCTCGAAACATTTACCCCACAATACTCCACATTTATCCACTTTGCTCCCCATTAAATCCCAGATCTCTGGAGGTGTCAAGAAGAATTTCAAAATTTTTTACAATTTCTAAAATAATTTTGAACTGTTAAATGATTTAATACCGGTCTTAGGAAAACAGACTACAAAGTGGAGGAGGGTGTTAGCGGCGCCGTGAAAATGTTATAGAAACGGCGGTTTAAAAGTGTGGTCATTCCATGCCTGTAAAATTAGGCCGCGGAGCCATTTCGTTGCCGGCGACCAATCAATAGAGCATTAATCTTCGATAGTTTCTTTCATCCGATAACTTCTTCCTTCGATCACGACAGTTTCAGTGTGGTGCAGCAGACGGTCAAGCAGTGCTGAAGTTAGTGTGCTGTCGTTGTTAAAGATTTCTGGCCAATCCTTGAAGACCCGATTTGTAGTAATGATCAAAGATCCTTGTTCATAGCGACGGCTGATGATCTGGAAGAGTAGATCCGCTCCGGTTTTGTCGATAGGTAAGTAGCCAAGCTCATCCAATATCACCAGCGCCGGTTTGTGATATTTTTTCAATTCCTGCTTTAGACGTCCGGCGGATTGTGCAGCGGTGAGGTTATTGATGGCATCCACCGCGGAGCAAAAGAGCACGGTGTGCCCCTGTAGGCAGGCATGGTAGCCGAGTGCCGTGGCCAGATGGGTTTTTCCCAATCCGACGTTGCCAAGGAAAATCACATTGCTTTTTTGCACGACGAAGCTGAGTCTGAACAGGTTTTCCACCTGAAGCTGGTTGATTTTTTTGGGCCATGACCATTTGAACTGTTCAAGTGTTTTGATCTGTGGGAAGCGTGCAGCGCGGATACGGCGTTGAGTTGCGCGGTCGCGTCGTAGATTGGCTTCGGCGCTGGCCAGTTCAGTTAAGTAATTCACATGCGTCCAGTGTTTTTGTGCTGCCTTTTTTGCCAGTGATTCATAATTTTCGCGCATATAGGATAACTTGAGGTAGCTGAGCTTTTGATCAAGTCCATTTTTCGTATTGTCGGTTGTTGTCATTCTGATTTTTCCTTAGATTTTTTTTAAAGATTTGTTGTAGATTTCCATATCCGGTTTTTGGACGGTAATTTCCAGCAGGTCTTGTCTGCGTGTAAGGTGCAGGGCACTGGGTTCGGCAATCTTGCGGGTGCGCTGCTCGAGCAGATTGGCGATGTATTCGCAAGAAAACGCCTGGAAGGCAAAAGCATCCTCTATGGCCCTTTGCACGGATCGCTCGCCGTATATTTCGCTCAGGGCAACAATTTGCCGGATATGGTGAAGCGGGTTCATGCGGCGCTGTTCAAGTTGTCGGTAGTAAGCGTCGGCCTTATCGGACAGGGAGACAAAGCGCATGAAAATTTTCTGATCCCTGGCTTTTCGGCGCTGGGCCAAAAGCGCTTTGGGGTGATCGGGCAGTTCAAAATCTTTTTTTCTATCGTAGCTTCGCACATGTCGGGCAATCAGTTTTTGCCGATGATAGATACAGAGCCGGTCCGGGTATGTCTTTAATGTGAGCGGGGCACCGGCATATTCAGCCGGCACACTGTAACGGTTGCCGTCGAGCGCCACACGGAACTGCGGGGAAGCCCTGACCTGGTCGATGGTGGCGATGTCATAGGGGTACGGCGGCAGTTGGGTCATGGATTGGCGTTCACGCGCCAACCTGTCCACAGGCCTTTTACCGGTCTCGCCGTGAAGTCGAACGTTTGCCACGGTGTTAAGCCAGTGAATGACCGCCGGGTTGAGCGCATTAAAATCCGGGATATCAAGACCGGCCAGAAAGTTCTTTTTGACATAGCCAACACCGCTCTCCACACGGCCCTTTTCATTACCCTTTCCAACCGCACAGGGCACAATGGTGAACCCGTGGTGATTGGCAAAATCCAGGTATTTGGGATTGAAGACGGGATCTTTGCCGACAATGCGTTTGAGTACGGCTGATTTCAGGTTGTCGACCATGACCTTGCCGGCAACCGCACCAAACCATTCAAATGCATTTTGATGACAGCCCAAAAAATGTTCCATGGTCTGGCTGACGGTAAACTCGACATACATCATGCGGCTGTAGCAAAGCACCATGACAAAAAAGCTGAGTCTTCGTCTGGTTTCTCCCACGGTGACCGACCCATAGGATCCCCAATCAACTTGAGCACATTCACCGGGGGCGAACGATAGCTTCAAAAATGCTTTGATCTTTGGCGGTCTGACCTTTCGCACATACTCTTTGACAATAGTATAACCACCGTCAAAATCATCTTCCCTCAGCCGCTGGAAGACCTGAGCCGCCGAGTAAGGATGGGTTTCCAACATACGTACGATTTGGCCTTTGAATGGATCGAGTTTACTGGCACGTTGGGGCGAGTTTCTTTGCTGATACTGCTTTTGATCCAGCCATTTTTCCACTGTCCGATAATCAAGGTTGAGTTCTCTTGCAATCTGGCTGCATTTAAGACCGTGCTGGTCTTTGTAAACTTTGATTTTCACAAAGGTTTCATAATCGATCATGATGTGCTCTCCCTGGCTATTTTGAGGATGTCGCCCAGAGAAAGCGGGTTGTCCATGTTCGAGCGTGGTGCTGGTTTTTCACGTTGCGCACTGTCTAAAGACAATACCTGGTATAGCGGTTTTTGCCATGCGATCAGTCCAACGCGCATCAAGTTGGCCCTGGCGTCTTGTAGTGCTGATTGATCCATGCACAAATGCTTGATGATTGATTTGTCACCATAATAGCTCAGCCCCTTTGCATCACCAACGGTGACTAGAAAAAGATACAGGGCGGCTGCCGCGTGACTGCAGTTTTCAATATGCCGATCCCGGACCAGGCGGTGATCGATCCAACTGAAGTGCCGGGGGACTTTCCGGACTCGTTGTGCAACGATGGGAACCTTCGATACCATAGTGACCTCCTTTGCTGTGGGTTAAATTGGTTACAATATCCTGTCCCAATTCTTGCAGGCGCTGGAGGGTTTTTACCATGTTATCTTGCAACGTATTTCCGGTAAAATTGGCGATTAATCCAAGTAAAACAGGCGGTTGTGTGATTAAGAAATCTTGTAACGCATCGTGTGCAAATTCGACATTATCGCTATTATTTTCAACAGGTTGTGGATTTAAGGGATCTTGTAACGCATCTTTGTTATTTTTCCGCTTCCTGCGCCAATAGCCCGGGTTGGCCTCCCGCCATAGCTGAACGCGCTTGACGTTTTCCGGTCCGCAAAAGTAGTCTTGGTTCTCGGGTTTCTGCAGCCAACGCTGCTGGCTGTCGGCTTTACTGGCTTTGCGGCATTGTGGTTTGGAGCAATATTGTTGGCGTTTGATATTGCGAGGGTCCGGTACGAATAAATCTTTGCAATTACAACACTTTTTCCTTTTGATTCCTGCCATTGGCAATCGTCCTCCTGAGTGCCAATGTTATAAAAAATAATGATGTTTGTCGTTTCGGAATAAAATGGAAAAAGATAAAAGGAAGAAAATCAAAGAAGAGTTTTTAAATCTAATCTTGGGAAGAAAATACGGACGAGGAATAAGACATTTTCAAACCGACCAATTTATTACAGTTTCAGGTTGCCCCTGACAACTTATCGAAAAAGTGATTAGCATGAAATCACCGCGTCTTCGATACACCGCGGGTAAAATCTCTCAAAGAATTGCTGTGCCGTTAAAAAAGATTTTGCCTTCCCGCCTTTTCGAATCTATTATCTCCGGCAGTTTTCAGGCGAATTAGGTCAAAAACATCATTAAATTATAACAGGTTATGTGATAATTGGCACAATTAATATCTTGACATAAAATATCACTATGTGGTATGCGTCAAAACGGTCGGATTCCATGAATCTTCAGTGCCCTATAAACCGGCTCTCCAAAGGTTCGTCTTTAGTTTATATTGACCTCATCACTTTCCCTTCGGGATTGAACAGAACCGAAACTTCCAACTAACCGACCAAACCTCTGGGATAGTCCTGGTCCTCCTTTTGCACAACGTTATATGTTCTGCAATTGGTTGATGGATCCGATTTTACTGATTCTTTACTATAAATCGGCAAGAAAGGGAGGTGCGCATTATGATAGCAGCCGTAATGACCCGGTTTCGGGAACCTGTTGAAATACAAGAAATATCGGATCCATTGCCAGGTCCGAATGATGCTCTCATAGAAGTTAAGGGTTGTGGCGTTTGCAGAAGCGACTGGCATGCCTGGCAAGAGGACTGGGTTTGGGTGGGCATAAAAATAGACTTGCCTCATATACTTGGACACGAAATCAGCGGAGTAGTCAGGGAAGTCGGCAAAAAGGTCAGTAAATTCAAGCCTGGTGATCGCGTGACGATGGCATTTCACACTGCATGCGGTCAATGCCACTACTGCTATACCGGTCACTCTAACCTCTGCCTGTCAGGACACGGTGCAATCGGCTTTCAATTCAATGGTGGATACGGTCACTTAGTTGTCATGCCGGCCGCCGATGTCAACCTCGTGCATTTGCCTGATGCGGTAGATTTTATCAGTGCTGCCGCCCTCGGTTGTCGTTTTATGACCGCTTACCATGGTCTCGTTGATCGCGCCGCGGTTCGACCAGGCGAATGGGTCGTCATCTTCGGCCTTGGAGGCGTTGGGCTGTCGGCAGTTCAGATTGCCTCAACTTTAGGGGCCCAGGTTATAGCAGTCGACATCAGTGATAATAAATTGGAAATGGCAAAAACCGAAGGGGCAACAGCAACCTTGAACGCTTTGAAGCAAAAAACTACTGAAGCCATAGTGGATCTAACCAGGGGAGGCGCAGATTTATCCCTTGATGCCCTCGGCTTGTCCCAAACCGCACTACCCGCAGTGCATTCTTTACGTCGCGGAGGGCGCCACTTGCAGATTGGCCTCACGAGCAAGGAGGAGCAGGGGAAAATTGCCCTTCCGATAGATGCCATGGTTCTACAAGAAATCAGCTTTGTCGCTACCTTTGGGTGCCCAACTACCAGCTACCCAGGCCTGCTCACTATGGTTGCCAATGGAAAATTGAACCCTAAAAGATTAGTGACAAATACAATTCCGGTTGAAAACGTAAATGATGTACTGTCCGCAATGACCGACTTTACCTCAGTTGGCTTCCAGATTATTAATTCCTGGTAATTTAAGGTCTCAGAAATTCTACAATTTGTAAAAATATAGTATTTTTTGTTGCTTCTTTTAAGCAGCTGAATAGTTGCCTGATTTTTTTATATAGGAGATGACAATGAGCACTGTGCAAATGATTTCCAAATTATCAGCAGAAGATCTACGTGAGGAGGTCAGGAAGGAGTATGCGTTTGTGGCTCTTGATCCTCAAAAAGGTTACCACTTTCATACCGGCCGTGCCGCCGCCGATCGTCTCAGCTATGACCAATCACTTTATGCCGGCCTGCCGGAAAACAATATTGCGTCCTTTACCGGGACGGGCAATCCATTTATGCTCGGGCCAATTAATTCCGGCGAAATTGTAGTTGATGTCGGCTCAGGATCGGGCTTCGACTCCCTGATAGCCTCAACGCTTGTGGGCCCCGAAGGCCAGGTGATCGGCATTGATATGACCCGGGAGATGCTGAACAAAGCGCGGACCGGAGCCGAGGCCATGGGTGCATCCAATGTTGAATTCCGCGAGGGGTTTGTTGAACATATACCCCTGCCGGATGCATATGCCAATGTCGTCATCAGCAACGGCGTACTCAACCTGACTTTGGATAAAGTTGAAACATTGAAAGAATGGGCCCGCATCCTTAAACCCGGCGGCCGCCTTCCGAGGCGCTGGATGATATTTCCCTGTGGACCGGCTGAATTGCCGGTGGTCTGCCGGAGGCAGACCTTCTTAGCGCTTTAACTGCAGCCGGTTTTAAGGACGCCGAGATCGTTAAAAAGCACGACATCTTCGCGGATGTTCCCAATCCATCCAGCGCGCTTGAGTTTGGTACCCAGGGGATAAGCTTGCGGGCAAGGAAACCTTTCGGAAGGATAAAATGAAAAGAACTGAATGGTTCAGGATTGATTTTTGGGAAGAAGGGTCATTCGAATGCGACTATCCTCAACAACTGCGAAGTGACCGCTCCAATCTGGTCGGCTTTCTAAGGCTGTCACAGCAGCTTGTGCAACCTGCTTTGGGGAGAAAGCTGATATGCGGAAAAGGATAATTCCGTTGAGAGCTGGAAGTTTAAGGCGGAAAGCTAATTCCCCAAAATCTTTATCGAATGTAATGAGGATACGATCCTCACGTTGGGCCCTATCCAAGACTTCAGTATCACTAATTCCTGGAGAATCGGTTCGAATCCAAACTACATCGTGCCCGTGGCCACGCAAGGCGGATACCGCATCGGCGGGAAAATTTTCGTTCGCTAAAATGCGCATCGATTAAACCCTTGAAGCGCTGAACGGATACACTTTCTCAGCCCGCAGTATTTCGCCGGCATAGCTCAAGCATGCTCTTATGTCATCCTGGGTGATGCCGGGATAATTTCTTAAAATTTCTCCTTCGCTCCAGCCCTGAGCCATAAGATCGACAATAAATTCCACCGCAAGGCGGGTGCCTTTTATTACCGGCTTTCCGACTAAAATTTGAGGATCAACTATAATTCGTTCTTGCCAGCTCATTATAAGTTCCTTTATCGGAACCTCTAAAATCGAGGTAAGTATCTCGCTATTTGAATGTGAATTCTAACAAGATCTTAAAATTACAAATTATGAAATTAAATGTACATAACATGTTGAATAAAGTCAATGATACTCAAGTAAAGATAATCACCGCAAAAAAATAAAATAGTAAGAATAAAAAAGCTCTGCTTTTAATCGTATTTGCATTGAACTTAGAGCTATGATCAATGAGTCGTTCGACCCAGAGCTCACGGCCGAAGGGCTCTGCCCGGAGGGCAGCCAATGAGGTGCCCTAAGTGCCAATTTGAAAATCGAGAAGCCGTAAAGTTCTGCGAGCAATGCGGGACAAAACTGGAATTGGACTGCCCCGCTTGCGGCGCCAAGCTGCCATTGGATAGGAAATTTTGCGGAGAATGCGGCCATGATCTCACGGTAAAGCCTCAAAAACCTCCTGTTGATTATGCCCAACCCCAATCCTACACGCCTAAGTATCTGGCCGATAAAATTCTCACCACCCGCAACTCCATCGAGGGTGAGCGCAAACTGGTGACAGTGCTTTTTGCCGATGTCGCCAACTACACATCCATCGCTGAAAAGTTGGATCCTGAAGAAATCCACCAGATCATGGATGGCTGTTTCAAAATTCTGATGGATGAAATCCATAAATACGAAGGCACCATCAATCAGTTCACCGGCGATGGAATTATGGCTCTTTTTGGCGCTCCGGTGGCCCATGAGGATCATGCTCAAAGAGCCTGTTATGCGGCCCTATCCATTCAGAAGGCCCTGCTAAATTATGAGCAAAAGTTAAACAAAGACTTCGGAGGGGAATTCAAGATGCGCATTGGGCTCAACTCGGGTCCGGTGATTGTGGGCTCCATCGGAGATAATTTGCGCATGGATTATACGGCCGTTGGCGACACAACCAATCTGGCTTCCAGAATTGAAAGCATGGCCAAACCGGGCACCATCCTGGTATCCAAGCACACTTACGGGCTGGCGCGAAATTACTTCGAATTCAAGGCTTTGGGCAAAGTGGAGGTAAAGGGAAAAAGGAACCCCAGGAGATATTTGAACTCATCAAGGCCGGTGAGGTTGACACGCGCCTCGCCGCGTCTGAAGCTAAAGGCCTGACACGCTTTGTTGGCCGCAAAAATTCGATGGCTACCTGGAAAAAGGAGTAAGTCAAAAACAGCAAATGGTGAAGAATTAATCTTAAAAGGAATTAAAATTCTGGATGAATCGAAATTAAAAGCGCTCTCTGCTCCAGGGTATCACTACCTGGGAGAGCTTTATGCCGATTCCGGCCAAAACGACAAGGCCCTTGAAACCTTGAAAACGGCCAAGAGGCTATTCCGGGAGATGGGGATGAATTATTGGCTTAACAAGACACAAGAGGTCGTAGAAAGTTCTCAAACTTGACTATATGGGGTTTTGAAACCAGTTCTATCATTTAAATTCAAATCTGAATTGAATTGATGGTACAGAGGTTTGACCCTTGCACATCGATATCGACTTCGGGTCGCTGGATGCTGGAATTGCAAAACACGAATTAAAGCTTACTATTACTCTTAATGAACGTAGCCGCTCAACGGTATCTGAAATATATTCCTATTTTTTCGGAGTTGAGCGATTTTTAGACATTCTGCCCCTTGAAGGTGGGGATAAACCCCGCCACTACGGGCGAAGTATCCCCGAACAAGCAGGGGCTCAGTCAGGCAGGTTATCCTCGCACGAGAATTAGTCCGCCGCGACGATGACTGGCGCCGCCATGTCGCTCAGTTTAGATCCACCGCTTTGAGCTTTCAGTCCGCCAAAAATACGGCGGATTTTCAAGTTTGAGCTTCCAGCTCCACCCGGAGGGCGCCCATGCAATGCCCCAAATGTCATACCGAAAACCCTGACGCCGCCAAGTTTTGTATCGAATGCGCCAGTCCGCTTGAAATTCAATGTCCGCACTGCGGCGCCACGAACCCCGCCAAAGCTAAATTCTGCATGGAGTGCGCCCACAATTTAAAAGAGCCGGCGGAAAGTCCTGCCGCAATTCAGCCGGAATCAATCGTCGAAGCTTCCGGCGCCGATACCGGCAATCGCAGGGATTTGCATCAGTTTGTGGAAGGGGAACGCAAGCATGTTACGGTTCTTTTTTCGGATCTGTCCGGCTACACCGCCATGTCGGAAAATCTGGATCCCGAAGAAGTCAAGGAAATTGTAACCCGCATTTTCGGCCAAATAAAATCCGTTATCACCAAATACGAAGGGTTCATCGAAAAGTTTGCCGGCGACGCCGTGATGGCGATTTTTGGTGTCCCCCGCGCTCATGAAGATGACCCTGTCCGGGCCATAAAGGCTGCCAGGGAAATTCACGATCTGGTCGACGATATAAGCCCCGGCCTGGCCGCAAAAATTGGCCGGCCGCTGTCCATGCACAGCGGCATCAATACCGGCCTGGTAGTAACCGGTGAAATAAACCCGGACAAAGGCACCCACGGCGTCTCAGGAGATACCCTCAACGTGGCTTCACGATTGAGCGATCTGGCGGAATCGGGCGAAATACTGGTGGGTCAGGCGACCTATCGGGGTTGCGAGGGCTACTTCACGTTTGAAAGTTTAAAACCCACCCTGGTCAAAGGCAAACAGGAGCCGGTACCCATTTACAGGTTGCTGAGCGCCAAAGACGAGCCCATCACCACGCGGCGCGCATCGGGTTTAACATCGGCGCTTGTCGGCCGCAATGCCGAACTGGCTCAGGTGCAGGAAGCGTTCGGCCGGCTTCAGGAGGGCAAAGCAACGATTCTGTCCATTGTCGGCGATGCCGGCACGGGAAAAAGCCGGCTGGTCGAGGAATTCAGATCTTCGCTGGATCTGACTGAAATTCAATGGCTTCAGGGTCATGCCTACGGCTATTCCCAGAGCATGCCTTATTTCCCATTAATTGATCTGTTGAACCGCACGCTGCAAATCGAAGAAGGAGATCGACCCGACAAAATCAAACATAAGATCGAATCCGGCATCGAGTTGTTGGCCGAAAATCGAAAAGACATTGCACCGTATATCGGACGCCTGTATGCGCTCGATTACCCGGAGCTGGCCCAGATCACTCCTGAAAACTGGAAATCCAACCTTCAAAACGCCGTCCGCACGGTGCTGTCTAATCTGACCCGCACCAGACCGACGATTGTCTGCCTGGAGGATCTGCAGTGGTCGGATCCGTCCACCCTGGAGCTGCTGCGCTTTCTGCTATCCGACATCAGCGATCCGGCGTTGTTTTTGTGTACCTACAGACTCCCCTTCAGCATTTTCACCAGTCATCAGTTAAGCGGTCTTGGGAAATCCTATCAGGAAATCCAGTTGAGGGATTTATCTGCTTCAGAAGCCCAGGTCATGGTGAAATCCATGCTGAAGACGGAAAACATTCCTGCCGCCCTGCAAAATTTCATTCAGGAAAAGCTGGAAGGCAATCCTTTTTATATGGAAGAAGTCATCAATGCCCTGACTGAGTCGGCGTCTCTCATCCGTGAAAACGGCGGCTGGAAGCTGACCCGGCCGATCACTGAGCTGGAGGTGTCATCAACCGTTTACGGTGTTATATCCGGCCGACTCGACCGGCTTGAAAAGGAAACCAAACGCATTCTCCAGGAGGCCTCGGTTATCGGAAGAACCTTTTTGTATGAAATCTTAAAAAGCGTTTCAGAACTAAAGGGCAGCATCGACCGCTGCTTGAGCGGTCTTGAACGACTAGATTTGATCAGAGCCAGAGCCCTTCATCCCGACCTGGAGTATTTTTTCAAGCATGCCATGACCCAGGAGGTGGTCTACAACGGTTTGCTCAAAAAAGAGCGCCGCGACATCCATGAACGCGTCGGCCTGGTCATGGAACAGATTTTTCACGAAAGACTTCCCGAGCTTTATGAAACCCTGGCCTATCACTTCAAACATGGCCACTCGGTTCCCAAGGCCATCGCATACCTAATGAAATCAGGTGAAAAAAGCCTGGAACGATATTCGGTTGAGGAAGCTCACCAATTCTACCAGCAGGCTTTTGAAATTCTGGCTGCGAAAACCGAGAAGTCAAAAGAAGAAGAAGCCATCCTGATCGATCTGCTAAACAGCTGGGGGTACGTCTACTATTATCTGGGCGACTTCAAAGAATTCACGGCGCTTTTTGGTGCCAACCGGGATCTGGCGGAATCACTTGGCGATGACGAAAGACTCGGCATGTTCTACGTCTGGTGCGGTATTGCCGATTCAATGTCCGGTCGGGCCAAAAACGCCTATGAATACCTTATTAAAGCGAAAAATCTCGGCCAAAAATGTGGCAAACCAAAAATAGAAGGCTATGCCTGCACCTGGCTCTCATGGGTTTGCGCCGAGCTGGGGCTCTATGACGAAGGCGTCGACCATGGGCAAAGAGCCCAGCAGATCGCCAAGGATTTTCCGGCCGATCAATATCTTTTCTTCAAGTCCCTGGCAGGGCTGGCATTCGTGTACACCTTTATGGGACTTCTCCAAAAAGCAATTGAATGCGGCAAAATCCTGCTGGAACATGGCAGAAAATATTCCAACAGCCGCAGTAATGTGATGGGACATTATGCCATATCCATGGGTTATGCCATGGCCGGAGATTTTAAGGCCTGCATAAACAGCAGCCGCCAGGCTATTGCAGTTTCCAAAGATCCTTTCTACTCCCAGTTTCCTGCCATTGCGATGAATCTGGCATATGCCTTGGACGGCCAATTTGACAAGGCCCTCGAGAGCCAGCAGGAATTAGTGGAATTTTGTGAGAAATACGAGGTCGGGGAGCTTCTGGTATACGAAAATATCATTCGCGGTGCTGCAATGTTGGCAAGCGGCCGGATGGATCAGGGATTGAAAATGATTGAGGAGACCCGCCAAACCGCTGCCAAAAACCGGAGAAGAACGCCGCTGGCCATATCCGAGTATGTACTTGGAATGATTTATTCCCAGATCGCCACCGGCCCCAAGCCCAAATTATCCATCATGGCCAAAAATGTCGGCTTTTTAATGAAAAACGTACCTGTCGCAAGCAGAAAAGCGGAAGCGCACTATCAAAAAGCCATCGAATTGAGTGAAGAAATCGGTGCCAATGGTTACAGGGGCATATCGTACCTCGGGCTCGGACAATTTTACCAGGCCAAGAAGAAAACCGATAAGGCGCGAGAATATATCGGCAGGGCTATCGAGATACTTGAGGATTGTAAGGCAGAGCAGTTTTTGCAGCAGGCCAAGCAAGCGCTGACGTCGCTGAATGAATGATATGAAATGCCGTAAATGCCAGTTTGAAAATCCGGCCGGTTCTAAATTTTGCAATGAGTGCGGCAGTAAACTAGAAATTGCCTGCTCACAGTGTAGCCATGTGAACCCGGCCGGCAGCAGATTTTGCAATGAATGCGGTCACAACCTGGCTCAATCGGCCACCGCTGGTGAATCATCGCAACCCTCGCAACAAACTTATTTGCCTGATGTGCCACCCGATTCCGCAGCTCTGCCCGAAGGTGAACGCCGCCAGGCCACCATCGTCTTTTCGGATCTTTCCGGCTACACATCGATGAACGAACGGCTCGACCCGGAAGAAGTCGAAGCCATCATGAGCCGGATCAAAAAGGAAGCGGTAACAATCGTGGAACGCCACGAAGGCATTGTCAACCAGTTCGTGGGTGACGAGGTGCTGGCGCTTTTCGGTATACCTGCCGCCCATGAGGATGATCCGATTCAAGCAGTTAGAGCGGCCATGGAGATCCACGAGCTGGTTCGTAAAATCAGCCCCGAAGTGGAAGCGCGCATCGGCACAAAACTTCGCATGCATACCGGAATCAGCACCGGTCTGGTGGTAACCCATATTCGGGATATTCGCGAGGGCAGCTACGGTATCACCGGAGACACCGTCAATATTGGCGCGCGTTTGGCCAGACGGGCCGAGGCGGACGAAATTATCGTCGGTCCGGAAACTTACCGCCTTATCTCACCGTTTTTCCAAACCATCGCCCTGGAGTCTGTAATTGTCAGGGGCAAAACCAAACCGTTAATCCCGTATCGTGTGATAGGTGAATCAGCGGTTCGGACTCGCTTTGAGGCCGCCAGAATTCATGGATTCACTGCCTTTACCGGCAGAGAGCACGAATTAACCACCCTGTATTCCTGTCTTGAAAAGACTTTGGCCGGAAAGGGGCAATTCGTCACGGTCCTGGGTGAAGCCGGACTGGGCAAAAGCCGCCTGACCTATGAGTTTAGACACTCTTTGAATAGATCAGCAATTACCGTGGTTCAGGGCCGCTGCCAATCATACGGCAAAAGCATCCCCTACTTCCCCCATATTAATGCGTTGCGGCGCGGATTTAATTTGCGTGCCGAAGACACGCCCGTCGAATTGCATGAAAAGGCCGTTTTTAATGTCCTGGCCATCGATCCGTCACTTGAAAAATACCTGCCGGTCTACTTACACCTGCTGTCGATTCCGAGCGAAGTTTATCCTCTGCCGCAACACCTGCAGGGCCAGGAGCTTACCAATGCCATTCTGGACGCTCTGGCTGCAATCTTTATTCTTAACTCCCAAAAGCAGCCTATGGTTTTGGTTTTTGAAGACTGGCATTGGGTTGACGAGGCCTCGGACTCAGCATTAAAGCATATAACCAGTCTAATCGCCTCCCATCCGCTCATGATATTGGTAGTATATCGACCCGAATATTCAGCTAACTGGGGAAATTGGAGCCATCACACCCCCATTATTTTAAGCGCGCTGGATCATCAGGACTGTGAAAACATTATTAGATCCATCTGGAAGGCAGACAACTTGCCGCAGGGTATTATTTCCCTGGTCCATGAACAAACCGGCGGCAATCCTTTTTTTGTGGAAGAAATCAGCAGTGAATTGGTAGAGAGCGGCACTGTTCAGGTCAGTGACAGGCAGGTCGTATTGAGGCAGTCTCTGGATAATCTTACGCTTCCAAATACGGTTCAGGCCGTAATCCGAGCCCGCCTGGACCGCTTGGATCGTTATGCCCGTGAATCACTGCGTCTGGCATCCGTCATCGGGCGCGAGTTTGCCCGAAGAATCCTTGAGCAAATTTCAGATTCAACTGAAAGACTTTCGGAGGCACTGGAAACCCTAAAAAATTTGGAATTAATCCAACAAATACGGGTTATCCCTGAAGCGGAATACCTGTTCAAACATGTTATTACCCAGGAAGTAACCTATGAGACATTGCTCAAACAGAAACGCAAAGAGCTGCACAGTCTTGTCGGCCGTGCGATTGAAAAACTCTACGCGGACAGGCTGGAGGAGTTTTATGAAATGCTGGCCTTCCATTATCGACGAGCAGAAGATTGGTCCCTTGCCTACAGGTATAATCGGGAAGCCGGACTAAAGGCGCAATCCCTGTCCGCTTATATCGAAACCCTGAGTTACCTGGATACTGCGCTTGAAGCGCTCAAACAGCTTCCCCGCACGCGGGCACGTCTTAAACAGGAAATCGATCTGCGTTTCAACATGCGCTCATCCCTGTTTCCCCTGGGCAGGCATGAGGATTGGTCTGACCAGGTGCGTAAGGCCGAACTGCTGGCAAGCAAGATCAATGACAAGGTTCGTCTGGCTAAATGCTGTATTTATCTGGCATCTCATCATTGGATTAATGGCCGAAATAAAGAGGCCATTACGCTTTGCGAAAAGGGACTGGATCTGGCTGAATCAGCCGGAGATTTATCAACGGAGGTCACCGCAAAATTCAATTTGGGCATACCGCTTTTATATACGGGGGAATTTGAACGGCAGGTTGTAGTGCATCGCGAAGTGCTCGAATTGCTGTCGGGAAAGTCGGCTTTAGAGCAGCATGGGCTAACAAGCGAGCCCGCGGTTGGGACCCGCGCGTTGTTGACCTGGGGACTATCAGAACTCGGTGAGTTTGAAGAGGCGGAAATTTGGGCTTTGCAAGGAAGCAAGCTTGCAAGCAAGGTCAGTAGCAATTTCAGTACTGTATTTATGCAAGCAACCTCAGGTTTGAGATACCTGCGTAAAGGAGAGCTCGACACCGCCTTAAAACTATTGCATGAAGCAAATACATTGGTCCATGACCTCGATATCCAGAGCCTTTTCTCATTTATTGGCAGCAGTTTAGGCCATGCATTGCTACTATCAGGGCGCCCCGATGATGCGTTACCGATAATTGAGGAAGCTCTTAAGCCAAAGAATTTGGACGCTTCCATAATTTCATCAGTCTACCCATTAACAGCTCTATCAGAAGCCTTGCGATTAAAAGGAAAGCTTGCAAAAGCTTTCGAAACAGCTGAGGATGCCCTGCGCATTTTCCGTCAAACCGAAGAGCGCTGCTTTGGCGCCTGGACACTCCTGGTTATGGCGAAAATTCAGGCTAAAATGGGCTCAGAGCAGGTTGAGCAAGCAATGCATTCATTTCGCCAGGCAATAGACTTAGCGAAGAAACTAAAAATGAGTCCGTTACTGGCACATTGCTGCCTGGAGCTTGGAAAATTCTACAACAAAAGAGGACAAAGTAAAGAAGCACGTTCCGAACTTGTGAAGGCCATCGACTTGTACCGTTCTTTAGGTATGAGATTCTGGCTGCCAGAGGCTCAGACACTACTTAGCGAAGTAACGCTATGAAAAAGAAAGGAGGTCACTGAAAATTTGAATGAAATCTTAGGTCCTTGCAATCCGAAACTTTGATCTTATCTATTTGTAATACCATTGGTTCGGTAAATGTTTATTATAATCAAAACGTTGCGAGGAAGTCCATGATCTTGCCCGACTTTATTTCCAAAATCCCAATGAAGATTTCGCTGCCGCTGCTTTTTACGGCGCCGGTCATTTGCGTGGTAATCTTCTTGTCGATCATTGCCTTTTCAGAGGGGAAAAACGCTGCCAACGATTTAATGGCCCAAAACCTGGTCCAGATCCACCAGCACATCGATGAACGGCTGGATGGATTTTTGAATTTGCCCAAACATATTCAACGGATTAACGCCAGCCTGATCATGGAGGGCTGGCTCGACTTGACCAAGCTGCGAGCCTGGCAGCCGACGCTGCTGGAACAGGCTTTGACGTTCAAAGGACTCAGCAGTATTACCTGGGGTGGCTCTGATGGAAGAAGCGTCGGCGTTGCACGCTACCCTAAAGAATACGGTTTTGAATTTATCATAAAGGATGAACATACCGGCAACAAACTCGAAACCTTTTATTGTGATACCCGCGGTCGCATGGAAAAAAAACCGCGCGAATTCCTGCTTTGGGACCCCCGGAATCAGCCATGGTATTACGCGGCGGTAAAGGCCGGCAAGCCCACCTGGACCAATCCTTACGCAAGAGACTACAAGGACAATACGAACAAAATTCTGGCCATGGGCTATGTCCAGCCGCTTTATGACAGCAATCGTCAGATCATGGGCGTTATGAATGCCGAGCTGACGCTGGATGATATGTCTCTGTTCCTTGAAAGACAGAGGGTTGGCAGAACCGGTAAAGCGTTTCTGGTTGATCGGCGGGGCCGGTTGGCTGCGACCTCCACCGGTGTGCCCGTGATCGGTGCCATGAATCAACCGATTATGGCCTCGAAGACCGCCGACAGAGACATTGCGGCGGCAGCCAAATATCTCGAAACATCGTTCGGATCTTTCGAGACCATCGATGCCCGCTATCAACTCAGTCTAAATATCGATGGAAAGCCTCATCTTTTGATGGTGTCGCCCTTTGAACACGAAACCGGTCTGACCTGGATTATCGCAACCCTGGTACCCGAAAGCGACTTTTTGTCAGAAATTAAATCAGGGCGTCTTCGTGGCATTAAAATCGGGATCATCGTAGTACTGGTTACGTTACTGTTTGGTGTGATCATGGGGGCACTCTCGCTTTGGCCGATGCTGGATTTGGTCCGTTATGTTCACAGGGTCGGCAAAGGCGACCTCAATCACGAGCTGAAGTTGGAATATTCCACCGAGTTCGTTAAGCTGTCCAAAGAAATCAATGCCATGACTGCCGGCTTAAGGGACCGCATGCGGCTGCGCCACTCGCTCGCTCTGGCACAAGAAGTCCAGCAGAACCTGCTGCCTTCTGCTACCCCTAAATTTAAGGGCCTGGACATCGCCAGCCACGCCACTTATTGCGATGAAACCGGCGGCGATTATTTTGACTTTCTGAAGATTGCCGGACTGCCCGACACCACCCTTGCCATCGCCGTGGGTGATGTGGTGGGCCATGGTGTGGCTGCGGCAATGCTCATGGCCACCGCCCGCGGCATATTGCGCAGCCGGTGCCGCACACCCGGTACCCTCGCCGATTTGTTGACCCACCTCAACAACCAGCTGGTTGAAGACACCGGTGATGATCGCTTCATGACCATGATGCTGATGACCATTGATGTCCAACGCCGGGAGATGCGGTGGGCTACCGCCGGCCACGATCTACCCATCATCTACGATCCGGCTGAGGAAGGTTTCATCGAGATTACCAGCAACGGCATGTCTTTGGGCCTTAAAAAATCTGTTTCTTACGAGGAGCACCTCTTCACGGATGTGAAGCCGGGCCAGATATACATGGCTTTAACCGACGGTTTGTATGAGGCGTTTAACAGCGATGGTGAAATGTTCGGCAAAGACCGCGTTCGGGAATTAATCCGCAATTCTGCCGACATGTCTGCCAACGAGATAACCGACAGGATTAATCGCGAACGGGCGCGGTTTCTGGGTGATACGAGCCCGGATGACGATTTAACCTTTGTCATCGTTAAAGTAAAGTGATGGATAACACTAAGTATTATTCCCTGATAATTATTGGCGTCATTTTTTCTGTGATCATCTGTGCCGCTTTATTTTTCAGCTACAGCGCTTATGTCTCGTCAAATAGGATTGAAAAAAATTTCAAGCAATCCCTCGGCGAGTTGGAGCAGGAAGTCAACAGACTCCGGACTCAGCTCGCAGCAGTAAAGAATCGCACAGAAGATAATGCACCTCACAGGTACGCCGGGACAGCAGCGGCCGTCACTGAAAAAAACAATAAAGACACGGTTGTCGGGGAGCGCTCGGCTATCAGAAGGCTTGAAAATATTGTCGAATCGACCGGGCTGGATCAATTGGCTGAAAACCAAAATATGGATCCGAAAATTCTGGCAGAGATATATGATGAATATGCCGACCGCAAACAGGTTGTTCAACGACACGAGCAGCAGCTGGAAAAAAACCGGGCATTCCATAATTCGGATTCTGCTCAATATGGTGAAGAGCTGATGGTCTTATATGAACGGGCGCGTCTGCGAAGAGGCGCTGGTGGGGACCGACAGGAAAGCGATAACGCATTTGCCGAATTGCTTGCAAATTATCCTGAGGCCTATGCCACCGCAATGGCAATTGCCGAACGGGCCCTGGTTTCAGGCTTTAGACGAAATACTTCCGAGGTCGAAAAATACTATGACATGCTGCGCGAAAATGAAAATTTTTCACACATCATCACCGATCGGGGCGTTGAGGCAATGCCCAATGTTGAGTATTTTCTGGCGCGCCAATACATCCGTCAGGGGAACAACGAGGATGCACTGGCTCTGATTGAATCGCTTGAAAAAAACTACCCTGACAGTCTTTTGTTTACGAGAAGAATGGGAAGCGGCCCACGGTGGCAACCGGTTTCACAGGTGGTCGCAAACTTGCGCCGGGAAGTAAAATAAGCACGAAGAGCACCAAAAAAAGATGATCAATCAAGTCCGTGCTTTATTCTGTAATGCATCAAGATTTCTTCCCAACACCGGCAGATATTCGATCATATCCAATTTCTTCAGTTTTTGATCTACATTCCAAGGGACCTCGATATTCGATGCGCCTTGCAAAATAGCATCAGTTTCACTTGCAGAGAATGCCGGTCCTTCCACAATCGTGTTCGGTATATCTTTATTAACCGGACATGCTTTCTGGCAGTAGAGACACCCCACCAGGCAGTTATGCCACGAGGGCTTTATCCATGGGGGGAATTCTGCCTGGCGTTCATTGTGGAAGGTAAGACAGCGTTCCCCATGGAGCAAAAAGCGATCGGCGGTTATGGCTCCCGACGGACAGGCCTTCAGACAGGCCTTGCAATTTTCACAGCGCTCAAGGACCTGCGGCGGCTGCCAATGATCTTCGGTTGGGGGAAGATCGGAAATAAATGCCGCCAGCCGATAATAGCTTCCCATACCATCCACATAGGTGACGTTGTTTTTGCCGTATTGCGCCAAGCCGCTTTTTACCGCCAGCAGCTTCCAGGGCAGTTTTGCTTTTTTCACCTGAAATCCTCTTGGATTTAAACGGTGCTCAAGCAACGCTTGTATTTGCCGATCGGTTACATAACTGTATGTCGGGGGAATGATGACGCGGTAAGATTCGCCCCGCAGATTAAATGTGATGCGCACCTGAGGTTGGGGGGCAGCGACAATGATCAGTGATTTTGAGCCGGACAGATTGTCGGCAATTTTAAAATCAAAGCCGGTCAGCTCTTCCGTGTAAAATTCTTCGTCAAATAAGCCCTGACGATATTGGCTTTCAATTTCTTTTTGAAGATCCTGAATGTGATCGCTCGATAAAATTTTCGACCTATAGCCCTGACTGGCCAGTTCCTCATTCAAGGATTGGGTTGTGTTTTCCGGCCCCATGGCGGCTCCTCCTTTAATTATACCCTTCGCGCGTCCCGCCGGGCTCTTCGCAAAGTTATCCATCGATGCGCAGCAAACGCTCGCTTAACCAGCCAGACGGCAGGTTTCAACCACCATTTCTCGAATTCTTCGGAGACATCCTTTAAAAGATCTTGAATGGGCAGATGCTGGGGGCAGGCATCTTCACATTGACCGCAATTTTCGCATAAGGACGCATAAGCAGGCTCTCCCCCCATCGCTCCGCCGATCCGGGTCAAATACATCAGTTTGGCAGCCGAAGAACTGCCAAACATGTGCAAATTGTTATAAACTTCAAAACAGGTGGGAATGTCCACTCCCGCCGGGCAAGGCATGCAGTAGCGGCAACCGGTGCAGCCGGCCTTCATCAGGCTGCGATAGGTCTCCTCAACCCGGTCGACTAATGCCAGCTCCTTGTCGGTAAGCGATCCGGGATGGGCATCATTGGCGATGCGAAGATTCTCATCAATGTGGTCCTCCTGGTTCATGCCCGACAGCACCAGCGTGACCTCGGGATGGTTCCATATCCAGCGCAGCGACCATTCGACCGGGGACCGTTTGATTTCGGCGTTATTCCAGACTGCTTGAACCGCCGGCGGTACTTTCCCGGCCAAGTTGCCGCCGCGCAACGGTTCCATGATGACAACCCCCATGTCTTTGGCCGCGGCATACTTTAAGCCTTCGGTTCCGGCCTGATTTTGCTGATCTAAAAAATTGTACTGGATCTGACAAAACTCCCAGTCGTAGGCATCAACGATTTCCTTAAAGGTGTCTTTATCCCCGTGGTATGAAAAGCCGGCATTCGTTATTCGGCCATCGGCCCGGGCGGCATATAGAAATTCAAGAACCCCGAGATTTTTCATCTTTTGCCAGCTGTTTTGCTCTAAAGCATGGACCAGATAGTAGTCGATCCATTCCGTTCTGAGATTTTCAAGCTGAACTTTCAGCAACTGATCCATATCCGGCCGTGCTTTGACCGACCAGGGCGGCAGCTTGGTGGCCAGTTTGACTTTATCCCGATAACCGTTGGCAAGCGCCCGTCCGAGAAACGGCTCGCTGGCACCCATGTGATACGGCATGGCTGTGTCAAAGTAATTCACCCCCTGCTCGATGGCATAATGGATCTGGCGGGTGGCGCGCGCTTCGTCTATTTTGCCGCTGCCGGGCGATCCCTTTTTCTGGGGCAGACGCATGCAGCCAAACCCCAGGATCGATAATTCATCGCCGCTTTTTTTCATCCTGCGATAGAGCATCCCGGTGAACTCCCATTTTTTTAAATCTAATTTACCGTATTTACAATAAAATTTATCAGCCTGAACGCAATCAGGTGCTTGATACTCGTTGCTTGATGCTCGATATCAGGATTTACACACAGTATATTTTTGAATATTGAAAATACCAAATTCAGCATTGAGCATCCGGCATTGACTTCAGGGCGGCAAATTACAAGCATCGACGACAACACGCCCGCCACGCTGAGCTTAAGCAAAAGCTAGCCTGAATTACGATCCAGCTTCAGAAACCGCCTATGGTCCTGACACCCGAAACCTGACACCTTAAATTAATACTAGCAAATTTAAAATTAACAGGTTCTAACAGTTCAGAAAGCTCTGGTGTGACTATGCACATAATCCCCGATCCGCTTCATCCGCGCCATATCTTCTTCATCAAGTGGCCCCAGTTCCAGGGCCGACAGAGCCGCTCGCATTTGACTGAAATCTTTCGGGCCGCACAGGCAAACGTCCACAGCCGGGTTGGAAAGTACAAACCGGTAACAATCGCTCGGTTCCGGCACACTTTCTCCAACCGGCATCTTCTTTGGGTTTAAAAGCTGCCCCCAGCGGGTGGCCGTGTAAGTGACGATGCCCGGTCTATCATTGTCCGTCAGGTCGGGAAAGGTCTCTTGCTCTGCCCCACGATGGGCGGCGTTATAACGAATGTGAAACAGATCGAATTGCCCGGTTGAAGCCATTTTGGGAAATAATCTGCGGTTGTGCCCCGACATCCCCAAAAAGCGGAACAGACCTTTTTTCTTTAGCGCCAGGGTCCGTTCCACAAGTTTTTCGGAGGGTGGACGATTGTGCCAGCCGAGGATCAGGATGTCAGCCCGTTCCAGGCCCATGGAGCGCAGGCTTCTCTTTAAAATATGTCCCGTCAGCAAGCCGTACCGGGCATAAGTTTGGATAGCAATCACCAGTTTATCCCGCCGGCCCTGACCGCAAAGGTTGCGGATGGCTTGCTTCATTGCGGCTCGGCGCCGGCCCCCGCCAAAATAAAAATAATTACAGCCCCGGTCAAAAGCCTCCTCCAAGGCTTCAACCGGCGCACCGTAGCTGGCCGCCATTCCCAGCGGACCGACCTTTAAACCGGTATCTCCCAGAATTCTCTCTGTGAATGCCTCCATAAAAAATCCCTGGACTAAAAATGCTGATGAGGTAGATCAAGTTGATTGGTTGATTAAGTATGGTGAATTGATCTGTTCAAAAGATCTGACTTTGGTACATCTTTTGGCACTCTCGAATTTGCCTATTCTTCTTTATTCCATAACCTGACTATGAAGCGCTCTTCGTCTTCGATTAAATCAGGCGAAGTTCCGTTGTGTTTCAGCATTTCTTTAATGATTTTTCGAGGCACTCCCATTCCCATATGCTCAAGATAACCATAATCTCTCATAACGTCTTTGAGCAATTGATTTCGGGCTGAACGGCAGCCCGTTATCATTCGTTTTGGCGTGATTCCGTTAGGAAGGCGTCCCGGGGAAATCGCCTCAAGTCGATCTTCATAAATCGACAACTCCACCGTGGTACTGGACAATAAGTAGTCTCGATGTACAAGGGCGTTAACAATGGTCTCTCTAATCGCCTCTTCCGGATACGACCAACGCTCCTCACGTCTTGCGCCACCGGCAAGGCTGGCTGAGACAGTTGTGTTTCTCCTTGTGAATTCAACCGCTTGTTCAACAAGTCCATTCTCAACAAGACCTTCACCTCCAAATAGGGCTGTCATTGGACCACGAATTGATAGGCGTTCTTTGGCCGCATAATCCATTTCCGTTCCAGGATAGGCGACGGCATCAATTCCGGCTTGAGGCAAGAAACGATTCGGGTTAGTGCAAAACAAAAGCAAGCCCGCGACGGTTGCTGGGGTTGTTCCCTCCTCATCAATTAGAAATTCAGTGTTAATTAGCAGGTTTTGCCAAGCATCTGTATCATCAATATCTGGCGTATCTTGAGAACGGATGCGTTGAAAATAGTCTTTTAACCTTCGATAGTCAAAATCGTCTGCAGAAGAACCCGACACGCCACGCACCTCTAACCTAAACGCCCCGCGTTGCTGGAACAATCGCTCCAGTTCCTCAGCACTGGCTTCTCGGCTCTGTGTTCCGACACGAATATAGTAAGTACGATGGTTATTATGCCATACATGATGAACCGCCCAACCGGGATCAACTTGAACAACCGCGACATCTTTGCCCGGCTCCACATCGCGAATGATTTCATAGTATGGGATAATCTCAGGGCGGATTTTATCTCTGCAGGTCGTCATTACCCATTCCTCCAAGCGATCTCTTGTTGTTCCCGCAACACTTCCGTCATCATCGACGCCCAGAATCACTCGGCCTCCCCGCAGATTTGCAAATGCAACAAGCTCCTTAGCCAATGCTCGGTTGTCTATGGTGTCATTCTTGAATTCAGTTCCGGAATTTTCGCCGTTCTTGATTAACTCCAACAGCTCTGTCTTTGTCATTTGGTTACCCCTTAAAACCCATATTTTAATCGACGCATCTCAAAAGCGTCCTTCCCCCCCTCGAGAACCTCTTCAACAAGTTCGCGGACCGGACCCGTGTCGATGGATCCCATATGCTCCTGAGCAAGCTTCGCTTTTCCCTGGTCCGCCTCTCCGTATGCTGTTAATCCGACGATCAACTCAGCATCTCCTAACACCGGTATATTTGCGTTATGGGTAGCAAAAATAAACTGCCTTCGGCGTTTTTCCTCTCTCATTTTTGGCACAATCCCTTCGGAAATAAAACGATTATCTAGGTCGTCTTCAGGCTGGTCAACAACCAGAGGTGCGCTCGACTCAAGCAACAAGAGCAGAAGAACTGCTGTAGCTTTCTGACCTGTTGAAAGGTCTTCGAGGGTCTGCCACATAGGAGGTTGATCGTCGGCAGCAACATTTAATTTAATGGCTGTAGTAGGCGGCAGTTCCAATTCCTCGATTTTCATGATGACATCGGGACCTGCCTGAGTAATGCGCTCGGATTGGCTGGATGGAATGTTGAACTGCCGGGACAACGACTCCCGGCCTTCTCTGCAGGCTGAAGCAAATATCGGCAGAGAAAATTCCGTGCTATTCGTCAAGGACTCAATCGCTTCGGACAATCGTCCTCCTACCTGATCACGCAGTAGCTGAATCAGCGGTTCCCTGTTGCCGCCTGCAGCCACCTCGACCAGAACACGCCCCTCGAGTTTCCTGTTTACCTTTTTCGCTGCACGTTCGATATTCCGAAACTCCTCGGCCTTTACGTCTTCCCACTCGGAAAGCAGGTTGCGTCGCTCAGCTTCATGTTCTTTAAGGTTTCGCTGAAGTCGAGCCTGTCTTTCCTTTAGTGGGCGAAGTTCCTCAATCTGTCGTCGCAAACGGATGAATTCTTCGCCATCAATTTTTGATTTCTGCAACTCACGCAAGATGGCTTCATAGGCTCCCATGACCGCGCTTTTACGCTCCTCCCAACGCTTACGTATTTCTCCTAAGCCGATCTCTGTATTTTCGATAGACTGGTTCATTTCCGCGGCAATTCGATTCATGTTGTTTGTCAATTGTTCAAGGACACTGTTCGCATTGCTTAAAATCTCCTTTCCAGGAAGTCGCTCCAGGGCCTTTCCAGAAATGAAGGCACAGTCGATAGGAAGCGAATTTTTTAGCTGATTCAAAAGTTCTTTGAAGGGATCTATCCTTTCCTCTGCAGTTTTTAGCACGCGTTCTTCTCTGACTAGCAGGCTCTGCTCTTTCAGTTTTTCTTCGAGCCCGGCATCCTGGAACCGGCGCAATGTTTCTTCAAGGGCCGGCAGAGTAGCCAGGCGTTCCTCAACCTGGACAAGCTCTTTTCGGGTTTCAAGCAGACGAACACGCGAACTTTCCAATTGCCTGCGGAGGCTGCTTTTTCGTTTTACGATCTCGGCATCACGCTCAACGAAACGGTCGAGAAGGCGGGTGAGTTTTTCTCGTCTTTTCGTGAGTTCTGAAATTTCGTGTTGTCCGTATATTTCGGTTTGAGGGACCACATCAGCAGGCGTTAAATTGAGAACGTTTCCGGATTCTTCTTTGACAATCGGCGGATTTGGAATTGTTCGTTCGATCAGATAATGCCGCTTATCCGGATGGTAAGAGCGGATCAGCATTGATATCTTTGTGCCGCTTCGAAGCACCTGGCGGATAATGCCGCTATGAGTTTTGAGGGCATCTTCGCCGAGGGGTTCCATGCCAAGAACATACCGGATGCTTTCGACGATGGTTGATTTACCGGTTCCCCTTCCACCGATGAGCACATTTAGGTTCTCGTTCATATGAATGGCCGCTCCATCCAGAAAGCCGCCTTGCCACGCCATAGCAATAAATTCGGTATGCTCCTCCGGCGATGGATCAGTGGACAGACGTATCCTGGAAGCAGGATCAAGAAATGCTTGTCTTAATCCTTCGAGTGAAACGTCCGACATTTTTATCCAGCATGACGCTCCAGGCTTTTCCAGATCCTCCGGACTCGATACATCCTGGGCGTTTATAACCGCAATCGGTCGATCACGACGATACTCCGGATTTTTATTGAGCAAAATCGGTTTGAGGTTTTGCGGAGCCTCCTCCGGCGGACCCGGCAGTGAGCAAACAAGCAGGTCTTTGGATTTCCAAGCGGCCATACGGGCCTGATTATCGAGCACCTGAAGAAATCCTTTTTCGCTCGCCACGTGGGCAGCAACGCAAATACAGTTCCACTTGCCTGATTCTCGCATTAGTTCATGCACATCGTATTTGATAACTGGCGGCGGATTGGACTGGTCGTGGATGCCGCAGTCACCCAAAATACCGTTGCAGCGTTCCCAAGAGGCGTTTGGTTCGAAAAGGAGTAACATATGAACTCCCTCCTTGGTTTCCACTTCTGCTCCTGGAAAAACAATGATTCCAGCGGCCCGAAAGCCTTCGGCTAACTCCTGACTAGTATTACAACGCTGATGGTCTGTTATAGCAACCACTTTGATTCCAACTTTAAGACACGCCTCTACCATCGCTGCATTATAATCCGCTTCATTGCTGAATGCCGTCGTTTTATTGTGGCGCACAAGATACTCATACGGATTGATCTGAAGTGCGCAACGATTAAAACGTGCACCGGAAGGTAAGGTTTGGGCATTTTTAATTGCGTCTGTATTAATCATTTTCCATATCCCTATGCATGTTCCTATCCACTCCTGTTCCACTTGATGGAACCGTTTCTTTCTTAGATTGAAGAGCTTAAATGGCTTATACAGCTGTTAATTGCTATTTGAAACCGGTTTGGTTCCATGTATCATGGATTCCACGTACGACTTGGCCAGCTTGGATTTCTTCTCAGCTTCGGTTTTGAGTTTGGAAATCGTATTCCGTTGTTCTGTGACTTTTTCCACAATTTCGCGCTGCCGGGAAAGAGGTGGAACTACCAAATTCAATTCCCGTAAATCATTGCTATTGATCGACGCTAAATTAGTTGTAAATTTTGCACGGGATCGGAAGTGAATACGTGCCGGTGCCGTTTGCATATATTCTAAAACGAATTCCGGCAGAACTTGCTCTCTATCGACCCGTACCTTTAAAATATGGTTTTGATGGACGCAGTCGCGGATTTCTCCATGCCATATTGCGGGTCGTCCAACAAGGTCTGCACTGTTTCCTTCGCATACAAGCAAGTCTCCAGGTTTAAGACGAAAGCTCGGCATGTCAGTATCCGGCACATTGATTGTCTTCACTTCACTTAAATCCAACTCACCTCGCTGAACATTGGCTACCCGCAGATATGGCCGAGCATGATGTCCGGGCCTGTTGGCGGGGCATTTTTGAATTCCGTATGATACTGTTGCGATCTCGCCAAGCACACAGACAGGGTATTTTCCTGCAGCTATATCCACGCTTATGCTTGTCAGTTGATTGTACATTACCGACCATCGGTCCAAATCCCTCCATCCGATTCCAAAAACTTTGGGTAACGTAGCCCGTTCGGGTTTACTGAGGCCGAGGGCTGCTAAAAAATCGACTTCAATCTGTTCTTCCAATTCGGATAGGCGTCGGTGAATACAAGCAATCTCGGCTTTGGCCTGTTCCCAAGCTGAGACTATGGCCCACTGTCCATCAAGAGACGGGAGAGGTATATCAAACTCAAGAAAAAACTCTTCTCTGAAACGATTTCTGCTCACCGCAGCAGAACCTGTCGACGCCGCATTGACCGCCCGGATGGTCCTTTCGCATAGAGACCAGAGGTATAAATATTCCGGCAGCAGTTTCGTTTCGTCCGTCACAAACTGCGGGAACTCATTTGAAACATAGCAGTCAGCCAAATTTTCAGGGACAACGGCAAATTAAGCCTTCCATCCAAACAGGCGGTTATATATAAACGCCGCGGGTTTTAAAGGTGCAATATACTTGGCGCTCAGTTTCTGTCCTGGCACCGTCTCCCGGTGGAACACACCTTCGCCATACCATCGAACACCAGCCATCTTATATTCACGACCGGGTTCGACCTGGATTCGCTCCGTCACTAATTTTAAAACTTCACCAACCTTGGCAATTTCCCACCCGTCGGGAAGTGTCCCGCCCAAAAGTGCGGACGCAGGAACAACCCAGCGGTCCATTTCGGACCACATGGCTACGATTATATTTTGATGAGAAACTGCGGGAGTTTGCATTAGTTTTTTGCCTTATCTGTTACAACAAAACTTTCTGGTTGCTTGCAAAACAACTGGTACTGCGCCAAGGTCGTATTCTCTGATTTGGAACCCACCGGGAGCCCCAATGGTTCGCTATTAAATAATTCGCAAACATCCTGCTCACCAGTAGCGGTGATGCCAACATGCTGTGCATCATAAAGAAATACAGGGTAATCGAATCTCTCCTTGAGCAGTTGCCGGGCTTCGCGGGTCTTGGTCTCGGTCATCTGCTTTTCGTATGCTCGCAGTTTGCGCCTGGCTTCAGTCATTTGGCTTTTCCATTCCGGCACTCGCTTTTCGGCGAGCTTGGCCGCATCGACCGCGGCCTTTATCTCCTGCTTGGACATCTTTTTCCGCATGGCCTGCGTGGGTGGTTTAGCGCTTTTGATGTTTTCCCCACCCTCGTCAATATGCTTTTTAATCCGGGTAGTTTCGGCCTCGATTTCCGGCTGGTACTTGGCATCCAGTTCGGCGATGGCGGCCTGGTGTTTGGCTTGGTAGTCGGCCACCTCATCCTCGCTGAACTTTTGCATGAACAGCAACGAGGCCTTTACCGACGCACCGGCTGAATAGAAGGTCTCCTGGGGTAGACTGACCACGGCCCGGATGAATGCGCGGTCTTCGCAGAATTCACGCACATAGGCCAGGGAGGGGTTGTTGAAGATCCCTTCGGGCAAGACAATCCCCAGCCGGCCGCCCGGCTTGAGTAAAGCCAGACAGCGCTCAAGAAACAGGATTTCTGTTTTGATTTTGCCCAGTTTCTTTTTACCGTTTTTAGACTTGTCGCCGCCATACGGCAGATCGAATTGGGACGCAATGGGGGCATTGCTTTTCGACGCCTGCTGAACCTTTTCCTGGGCGTCCTTGTAAGCTTGACCATACCACTGTGCGTAGCGCCGGTATTGTTCATCGGTGGTACGAACGTCACTGGTGGTGATCTTGTCCGTTGCCTCCACATTAGCGCCGAAGGGCGGGTTGGTCAGGATTATATCGAAGCGGCCTTCAAAAATGCCGTTGACATTGATAAAGCCGTTGTGGTGGTGGACCCCAC
>Ga0210064_1000206_pt1 | contig 28713 bp, 29 predicted proteins | sample Muzzi_CordC_D2_FD_185531 | JGI IMG/M metagenome (GOLD analysis project Ga0210064, IMG submission 185531) | Wetland microbial communities from San Francisco Bay, California, USA, that impact long-term carbon sequestration - Muzzi_CordC_D2 (SPAdes) | ecosystem: Environmental > Aquatic > Marine >... | reverse complement strand
CGTACGAGCCACTCGCCCGGGTCGATTGCGGGCAGCAGCGCGAGCTCGGACGGTCCGGGCAGCAGCAACAGGGTGGCGGCGAGTGCGGCCGCCAGCCAACCGCGGCGGCCGGCGGCTCCGAGCAGGCCGAGCAGGTACAGCGGCAGGAGATATCCCTGCCCGAGGCCGGGTCCGGGTGACGGCTTCCCGTGCGACAGGCCGGCGAAACGCCGCGCGTACATCCAGCCGCGTCCGTCCCAGTCGAGCGGGCTCACGCTCCGGTTGGCGAGCTTCGCGTAGTAGGTGTTCGGGAAGGTCCAGGCGAAGTAGTCGAAGCGGATCGCGTGGTAGACGCCGAACGGGACGAAGAAGACCGCCAGCCAGACGAGCGCGGGGCGCAGGCCGCGACCGTCGCGCAACGCGAACCCCAGTGCGGCGAAGCCGCCGAGTGCCGCGTAGGCGATTCCTTCGGGCCGCGTGAGCGAGATCCCGAGGAACAGTACTGCCGACCACGGGAAGGATCGGGTGCGGGTCTCGATCAGGGTGCGCCAGATCGCGGCTGCGAGCAGCAGGCCGAAGAGCGAGTTCTCGAGACCCGATGTCGCCCAGATGCCGAACTGCACGTTGACCGCCAATGCGAATGCGGCGAGCAGCGGTACGCCTTCGTCCCGATCCGGCCGACCATGACGCGCGATCGCCCACACGAGTGGAATCGTCGCGACGCCGAAGGCGGCACCCATCAGCTTCGACGAAATGAAGCCATTGACGCCGACGAGCTCCCAGAGCGACAACAACGCCACCCACAGCGGGTTCGAGTAGCCTTCGACGCGCTCGCCGCCGATCTGGGCGACGAGCCCGTGGCCTTCCGCGAAGTTGCGGGCGTAGCTGAAGCTGATGGCCGCGTCGTCGATGTACCAGAGCCACACTGCGATCTGGACGGCGAGCGCGATCGCCATCGCGAGCGACAGCAGCACGCGACGTCGCAATCTCGGATCGGCCTCGCGCCAGGTGCGCAGCCGTTCGCGAAGTCTGGTATCAACGCCCACAGGCCCGTAACTAGTGGATGCGCCCGGCTTTGAAAAGGGGGGATTGTCGCTGTGGATCCCGCCATGATCGGCAGTCGCTGGATCGCGGCGAGGCGTCTGACCCGCGGATTGGCCCTGCTGGCCGCATTCGGCTTCGTCGCCGCCTACCTCTGGATCGCGCTGTCGAGATTCGACTACCCGTTCGAAATCGAATGGATGGAGGGCGGATCGCGCGGGCACGTGGCACGCATCCTGTCGGGGGAACCGCTGTACGCCCCACCGACGCTCGCGTTCACACCATTCATCTACACGCCGCTCTACTTCGAAATCGCCGCCCGGCTCGCTCCCGCTCTCGGCGAGGGTTTTGCGGCGCTGCGGCTGGTCTCGTGGCTGGCCTCGCTCGGCTGCTTCGCGCTCGTGGCCGCCTTCGTGTTGCGCGAGACGAGCGATCGCGTTGCGGCGCTGCTGGCCGTGGGCGTGTTCGCCGCGACGTTCCGGATCTCCGGAGCGTGGTTCGATGTCGCGCGGGTCGACTCGCTGTTCCTGTTCTTCACGTTGGCCGCATTGTTCCCGCTGCGATTCGGTCGCGGCTGGCGTGCCGGAGCCTTCGCCGGGGCGCTCGGCGCATGTGCGTTCTTCACCAAGCAGACGGCGTTGCCGATACTCGCTGTGTTCGCTCCGTGTCTGCTCCTCCACAGCAACGCCAAATGGATCGCGTTCTTTGCGACCTTCGCCGCTCTCGTGCTGATCGGAAGTCTCGCGCTGAACCTCGCCTCGGACGGTTGGTTCTACTACTACGCATTCGAGCTGCCCGGACAGCACGATACGCGCTGGTACCGAGCCGGGAGGTTCTGGTCGCGCGAAGTGCTGGGCCGGTTGCCGGTCGTGACCGCAGTTGGGATCGCATTCTTCGCGCTGGATCGCGGGCAGCGGTTCGACGCGCGTCGGCTCTTCTACGGCTGCCTCGCGGTCGGCACCCTCGGCGCGTCGATGCTCTCGCGGATCCATTCGGGCGGCTATCTGAACGTGCTGATGCCCGCTCACGCGGGGCTCGCGATCCTGTTCGGCCTCGGCATTGCATCGCTCGGCGCCCGCTCGCCCGCCGCCCGCCGCCCGTGGCTTCCCGTCGCAATCTTCGCTCTCTGCCTCGCGCAGTTCGCGATGCTCCGTTACGACGTGCGCGCGCAGATTCCGAGCGAGCGCGATCGCCTCGCGGGCGAGCGGATCGTCGAGCGGATCCGCGGCTTCGAGGGCGAGGTGCTGGTTCCGGCCCACGGCTACCTGCCCGCGCTCGCGGGCAAGGCGAGCTCGGCCCAGTGGATGGCGATCCAGGACATCCTGCGCGGGAGCGACGCTGCGCTTGCGGAGACGCTCGAGCGCGAGATCCGTGGAGCCATCCGCGCACGGCGCTTCGACGCGATCATCGTGGATGCCGGAGACTGGTTCTCCGCAGATCTCGAATCGGCCTACGAACTCGACGAGGAGTTGTTCGACGATCGGGTGACGTTCATGACCCTCACGGGAGCGCGCATGCGGCCGGAGCGGGTATTCGTGCCGCGGCGGTCGACGTCGCCCCGCTCTTCCTTGCGGGAGTCCGACTGAGCGAGGTCGTTCAGCCGCCAGTCGTAGTCGAGGTAGCGCAAGCGCGGCTCGGGGTCGCGCTCGATCCAGCTTCGCTCGGCAGGTGGTGCGTAACGCCTGACGAATTCGAGCACGCCCCCCTGTGCTTCGAAGTCTTCGCGGAACCACTTGAAGATCCGGCTCAGCCACAGCTCGTTCGCATCGCGATCGAGCCGCAGCCCCTTGCCGCGGTCCGCCAGCAGGCGGCGCATCGCGGCGTCGAGCTCGGCGTCGAGGCGTGCGGCGCTCCACGGTTCGCGATGGAGCGCCGGGCACGACACCGATGCGCATACGATCGCCGCGTGGATGCGCGGCTCGCCCATCGGCCTCAGCACTTCGTGCTCGATCCATCCGAGGCTGACGCTGCGACCTCCGACGACGCCGGCCGTGCGTTTCCAGACCGGTCGGAGCAGGTTCCCGGCATCCCGGATGCCGTCGATCGGATAGTGGTCGAGCACGACCTGGATCGCGAGGATGTTGTAGACGTTCAGCCAGAACGCCAGCCGCTCTTCACGCGAGGCCAGCGCGCTCGGCTCGGTTCGGGCGAGGTTCGCGAGCAGACGGGGCCACTCGGCGCTGTTCGCAAGGGCGCGGTAATCGACGCGAACGCGGGCGGTGTCGGGCACTTCGCGCGTGTATTGCTCGAGGATCTTCGCGTACAGCGCTTCGTCGAGTAGCTCCGCGCGAGCGGCGGTTCCCACCAACATCGCCGCGGCGAGCGTGAACGCGAAGCCGCGGAGCTCGATGCCCTGGATTCTTCCGTGACGGATCACGACGATTCGACCCTCGGGTGCCGCTTCCGGGTTTCCTGTTTCAGGACGCTCTGGTCGTGGAGCTGGCGGATTGCGGCGTCGGCGTGCCGGCGCTCCGAGGCGAGGAATCTGGCGACGGCGTCGGCGAGCCGCCGCTCGCGCAGGTAGTGGAGGCTGTAGGTGGGGCGCGCGTCGAAGCCGCGCAGGAATTTGTAGTCGCCGCCGGCTCCCGGCTCGAAGCGTCGGATCCCGGCGGCGATGCAGTGCTCGATCGCGGCGTAGTAGCAGACGTTGAAATGCAGGTGGCGCAGGGGGCGCGTCGCACCCCAGTAGCGGCCGTAGAGCACGCCGTTCTTCACGACGTTGAGGGTTCCGGCGATCACCTCGCCGTGCTGTCGCGCCACGACGAAGCAGAGCCGGTTCTTGAAGCGTTGACGCAGCAGCTCGAAGAACGCGCGGTTCAGGTATTGCCGGCCGTAGTAGTGCATTTCGACGGTGGAGCGGTAGAACTCGAACATCGGCTCGAACAGCGAGTCGTCGATTTCGTCGCCGCTGACGGCCTCGATGACGACGCCGTGGTCCGCCATCTCGCGCCGCTCGCGGCGGATCTGGTTGCGTCGCTTGCTCCGAAAACGTGCGAGGTAGTCGTCGAAGGTCGCGTAGTCGTCATTGTGCCACTGGTACTGGATTCCGATTCGCAGCTGGTAGCCCGCGCGGTCCAGTGGTTCGCATTCGTCTTGGCGCGTGAAATTCACGTGAACGCCCGACAGCTCGTTGCCGTCGCAGACCTGACGCAGCGCGTCGCCGAATCGCTCCACCCACAGCTCTCGGTCTTCGCCGTCGGCCAGGAGGAAGCGTGCGCCCGCTACCGGCGTGAACGGAACACCGACCAGCAGCTTCGGGTAGTAGCGGATGCCTGCGCGCTCGGCCGCATCGGCCCAGCCCCAATCGAAGACGAACTCGCCCTCGCTGTGGCTCTTCACGTAGAGCGGGCAGGCGGCAACGAGCCGGTCGCCGTCGCGCGCGACCAGAGGCTTCGGGAGCCAGCCCGAGGCCTCGCCGACGGCTCGGGCCTGCTCGAGAGACGCCAGCCAGTCCCATTCCAGGAACGGCGAATCGTCCGCGACGAGCGCATTCCACTGCTCTCGCGGCAGCTCCGCGACTCCGTCGAGCATTTCGATCTGCCTCATCGGTCCGAGATTCTAGCTGCTTCGATGCCGCAGTTGCTCGGGTGCCGGGCTGCTACATTTCACGGCATGGCGAATGATCCTTCGGGGCCTGGCGGCCGGCCCGGAACAAGGGATCCGGAACGAGAGCGGGAAGGCGGCGTCGCAACCCGCGAGCGGGCCGAGGTCGAGCGGCCGCCTCGCTTCAAGGTGATCCTCTACAACGACGATTACACATCGATGGAGTTCGTCGTCGCGGTGCTGGAGCAGATCTTCGGAAAGGGGCCCGCCCAGGCCACGCAGATCATGTTGCAGATCCACAAGACCGGTCTCGGCGTCGCGGGGGTATATGTGCTCGAAGTGGCGGAAACGAAGGTGGCGGCGGTGCATCGCGCCGCCGAGGAGCGCGGCTACCCGCTGCGTGCGGGTACGGAGAAGGAATGAGTCAGATCGGACGAGAATTGCAGCTCGCATTGCAGGCCGCCTACCGCGAGGCCGTCTCGCGCCGCCACGCGTACGTGACGGTCGAACACCTGCTCTACGCGCTGCTGCACGACGACCGTGCGGCCGAGATCCTCCGCCACGCGGGCGCCCAGATCATGCCGCTCGTCGACGCGCTCGACCGCTTCTTCGCCGACGACCTCGAGTCCGTGCCCGGCGACGAGCCGTTCGAGAGCCGCCAGACGCTCGCGTTCCATCGGGTGCTCCAGCACGCGCTCACGCACTGCGAGAACGCCGAGAAGCCCGAGGTCGACGTCGGCGACGTGATCGCGTCGCTGTTCCACGAGCCCGACTCGTTCGCGGTGCTGCTGCTGCGCTCGCAAGAGGTGAGTCGCCTCGACGTGCTTCGCTACTTCTCACACGGAGAATCGAAGCTCACGGGAATCCGCGGCGGCGGTTCACCATCGCCGGCCGGCCGCGAAATCGGCGCGGGCGAGGCCGGTGAGGTCGCGACGGATCCGATCAGCGCCTACTCGGTCGATCTGACCGAGCGCGCGGCGGCGGGCAAGCTCGATCCATTGATCGGGCGTGGCGCGGAGCTGGACCGCGTGGTGCAGATCCTCGCGCGCCGCCGCAAGAACAATCCGATCTTCGTCGGCGAGACCGGAGTCGGCAAGACTGCGATCGCCGAGGGGCTCGCGCTGCGCATCCACGAAGGTCGCGTGCACGAAGACCTCCAGACCGCCGAGATCTTCTCCCTCGACCTCGGCGCGTTGCTCGCCGGGACCCGCTACCGCGGCGACTTCGAAGAGCGCTTCAAGGCATTCGTCGCAGCACTCGCCGAACACGAGAAGCCGATCCTGTTCATCGACGAGATCCACACCATTCTCGGTGCGGGCTCGGCGCAGGGCAGCACCGTCGACGCCTCGAACCTGCTGAAGCCGCTGCTCGCGTCGGGCGAGCTGCGCTGCATGGGCTCGACCACCTACCAGGAGTACCGCCACTTCGAGCGCGATCGGGCGCTGTCGCGGCGTTTCCAGCGCGTCGACATCAAGGAGCCGACGGCGGCCGAGACCGTGCGCATCCTGCAGGGGCTCGCACCGAGCTACGAAGAGCACCATGGAGTGCGCTTCACCGGCCCCGCGCTGAAGGCCTGCGTCGACCTCGGCATCCGCCACCTGAACGACCGCTTCCTGCCCGACAAGGCGATCGACGTGATGGACGAAGCCGGCGCTGCGGTGCGGCTGCGGCCGGCTTCGAAGCAGCGCAAGACAGTGGGCGTGCGCGACATCGAGGACGTCGTGGCGCGCATGGCCAACATCCCGAACGTGCGGGCGACCGGCGGCGACCGACAGCGCCTCGAGAATCTGGAGGGCGATCTCGAGAAGGTGGTCTTCGGTCAGGCCGCGGCGATCTCGACGGTCGTGCGCGCGGTCAAGCGCGGGCGCGCGGGCTTGTCGGGCCCCGACCGGCCGATCGGTTGTTTCCTCTTCACGGGGCCGACCGGCGTCGGCAAGACCGAGCTCTCGAAACAGCTCGCCAGGACGCTCGGCGTTCCGTTCCTGCGCTTCGACATGAGCGAATACATGGAAAAGCACAGCGTGTCGCGCCTGATCGGCGCGCCGCCGGGTTATGTCGGCTACGACCAGGGTGGCCAGCTGATCGAGCAGATCCGCAAGCACCCCTATACCGTGCTGCTCCTCGACGAAATCGAGAAGGCGCACGTCGACGTGTTCGACATCCTGTTGCAGGTGATGGATCACGCCACGCTCACCGACAATCAGGGCCGTGAGGCCGACTTCCGGCACGTGACGCTGATCATGACCTCGAACGCGGGTGCGCGCGAGATGACGACGCGCGGCATCGGGTTCGGCAGCGGTTCCGCGGGCGACGGCCGCAAGGAGATCGAGCGGCTGTTCAGCCCGGAGTTCCGCAACCGGCTCGACGAGATCGTATCGTTCGACTCGCTCGGACCCGATGTGATGGAGCTCGTGGTCGACAAGTTCGTCGCCGAGGTGGCGGAGCAGCTGCACGAGCGCAAGGTGTCGCTCGAACTCACGCCCGCCGCACGCAGTTGGCTCGCGAAGAAGGGCTACGACCCGGACTTCGGAGCCCGTCCGATGGCGCGCGTCGTCCAGACCGAGCTCAAGGATCGCATCGTCGACGACCTGCTGTTCGGACAGCTGGCGAAGGGCGGGCGGGTCGTGGTCGACCTCGCCGACGACGATCGCCTCGAGTTTCGCGTCGCCTCGTCATCCTGACCGGACGGCCGCCTGCGACCAGCCGCGGCGGCTGAACGAACGTGCGAGCCAGGTCGCGCGCAGCGCATGGTCGAGCAACATCGCGTACCAGATCCACACGAGCGGAAGCTCGAGCGCGAACGCGCACACGGCGGCGAGCGGTACGCGCACGAGCCAGTTTCCGAGTGCGGAAGCGACGAACGGGGTCCAGGTGTCGCCGGCGCCCCGGTGTGCGCCGCCGAGCGTGAAGTGCGACTGCAGGAAGGGTTGGCACAGCGCGAGGCAGAGCAGGAACGGTCCGAGCGCGGCCACCGTCGGGGGATCGGTCGAGAACATCAGGGCGAGCGGCGTACGGGCGAACGCGCAGGCGGCGCCGAGCAGGATCGCGCAGACGATTGCAACGCGCGTCGCGCGCCAGCCCGCCCGTCGTGCGCCTTCGACGTCGTCGGCACCGAGCGCCTGGCCGACCAACGTGGCCGCTGCCGTGCCGAAGGCCACGCCGGGGATCCATGAGAACGACAGCACGCGGATGCCGACCGTGTAGGCCGCAATCGCCGAGGTGCCGAATTCGGCCAGGATCCGGAAGTACGCGAGCAGCGCGAGATTCATCGCGAGCCGCTCGCCGATGCTCGGAAGCGAGATCCGCACGACTTCGCGGAGCAGCGCGCCCGCCCGCGAAAAGTCGCTCGGGCGCAGCGCGATCGGAGCGTCGCGACGCGCGAGCGCGACGACGCCGAGGAAGCAGATCAGGCCGACGATCTGCGAGGCGATGGTTGCCAGTCCGGCCCCCACGAGTTCGAGTCGCGGAAGGCCGAAGGCGCCGAAGATCAGGCCGAAGTTCAGCGTGGTCTTCACGACGGTGACCACCACCGCGATCTGCATCGGCACACGCATGTTGCGGTCGGCTCGCAGACCGCTCTCGAGCGCCATCGAGACCGCGAGCGGAATCGAGGACAGCAGCATCAGCTCGAGATAGGGGATGGTGAGCGCGGCGACCTGCGGTTCGGCGCCGAGCAGGTCGAGCAGGAACGCGGGCCTCGCGAGCACCAGGAGCATGACCGCGGCCGCGGCGGCGACGTTCACGCCGGTCGATACGGCCAGCGCCTGCCGCGCGCGCTCGGGCCTGCCGGCTCCAATCGCGCGCGCCATCAGCGCCACGCACGCGAAGCCGACCGCGTACAGCAGCGATTGCGACAGGAAGAAGAATTGCGTCGCGTAGCCCACCGCGGCGACCGCGTCGGGACCGAGGCGCGTCACCATCGCGATGTCGATCAGGCTGACGGCGTTGGCGAGCACCTGCGCGAGCATCACGGGCCACGACAGCTGCCAGATCTCGATGTAGCCGTGGCGCCGGGCTGCGCCTCTGGCGGCGAACAGCGACGCGCCGGCCGCGAGCGTGGCGGACGGCAGCGCCGGCGAGACCTCGGCGCTCTCGACGGCTTCGAACTCGCTGATGCCCGAGGCGCGCGGATCTTCGGATCGGGACGACATCGGGTGCCGTCGCTCAGCGCAGCGACGGGGGGAGCTTGAAGACCATGCCCTCGTCGAACTCCGGCAGCGAGGTCACGTTCGTGCCGTCCGTCGCGAGCTCCTTCAGGCGCTCGAGGACCCGGGTGACCAGCACTTCCGGCGCGGAGGCCCCCGAAGTGACGCCCACGCAGGAGGCTCCCGCGAGCCAGCTCGGGTCGATCTCGTCGGCGGCCTGCACCATGTAGGAGCGCGCGCCGCGTCGTCCGGCGAGCTCGGCGAGCCGGTTGCTGTTCGACGACTCGGGCGCGCCCACCACGATCACGACGTCGGCCGACTCGGTGAGGGTCTTGACGGCGTCCTGGCGGTTCTGGGTCGCGTAGCAGATGTCGTCGTTGCGCGGCAGCCGGACCCCGGGAAAGCGGTTCTTCAGCGCTCGCATGATGTCGCGGGTGTCGTCGACCGACAGCGTGGTCTGCGTAACGACGCCGAGCCGCGAGGGATCGGGCACCTCGAGCTTGGCGACATCGTCGGCGCTCTCGATCAGGTGCATGCGGTCGGGCGCCTGGCCCATCGTGCCCTCGACTTCGACGTGACCCTTGTGGCCGATCATCACGATGTCGTAGCCGCTCGCGGCCATGCGCTGCGCTTCACCGTGTACTTTGGTGACGAGCGGGCAGGTGGCATCGACCACGAGGAGCTTTCGCTCGGTGGCGGCTGCGCGCACCGCCGGTGATACGCCGTGTGCGCTGAAGATCAGCACCGAGCCGATCGGAACGTCGGCGGGATCCTCGATGAATACGGCACCCTTCTCGCGCAGCTCGTCCACCACGTGTCGATTGTGGACGATCTCGTGCCGCACGTAGACCGGAGCGCCGTAGCGCTCGAGCGCGATCTCGACGATCTCGATCGCGCGGTCGACGCCGGCGCAGAAGCCGCGCGGATTCGCGAGCAGGATGTCCATGGGCCCGAGCTTAGCTCCGAACCCCGGCCTGCCGCAGACGCGATATGTCGGCGGTCGCGCCTGCGGGGCCATGGCGCCGCCGCTACAATCGGGGACCACCCTGGCCGGGTCCTCGAAGATGGGTGCCATCGCTTCGGTCATTCGCTGAAGTCGCTGTCGAGTCGCCGGAAAGGAGCCGCGAATGCCCGACCTCGAACCGCGATCGCCGGATCGCGCCGGAGGAAATTCGACCTCGGTCGACCCGATCACCCGAACGGAGCGCCTGCTCCGCTCGTGTCGCGGCGAGTTGGTCGACCGCGCGCCGGTCTGGCTGATGCGCCAGGCGGGCCGTTATCTGCCCGAGTACCGGCGGGTTCGCGCGGGGATCCCGTTCCTCGAGATGTGCGCCGATGTGGAGCGCGCGGTCGAAGTCTCGCTGCAGCCGCTCGAGATCGTGGGCACCGAGGCGGTGATCTTCTTCTCCGACATCTTCACGCCGATTCCCGGCATGGGGATCGACATCGATTTTGCGCCGGGGCCGGTGGTCGCCGATCCGCTGCGCTCGCTCGCGCAGGTCGAGAAGTTGCGAGTCCCCGACCCGCGCGAGACCGTCCCCTATGTGTTCGAAATCCTGCGAACGCTGCGTTCCGAGCTCGAAGGCCCGCAGGTGCCGCTGCTCGGCTTCGCGGGTGCGCCGTTCACTCTCGCGGCGTACCTCGTCGAAGGCCGCGGCTCGAAGGACTTCTCGCGACTGAAGCGGATGATGTGGACCGCCCCCGAAGTGCTGCGCGAGCTCCAGGCGCGCCTCACCGACCTCACGGTCGGGTACCTCGGCGCCCAGATCGAGGCCGGCGCGCAGGCGGTGCAGCTCTTCGACACCTGGGCGGGCATCCTGTCGCCGCAGGATTACCGCGAGTGGGTGCTGCCGATCCACCGCGAGATCGCGGAGCGGCTCGATCGCAGCGCCGTTCCGTTGATCCTGTATGTGAACAACGGCGCGCATCTCTTCGATCTGACCCTCGAGGCGGGAGTGGACGTGTTGTCGCTCGACTGGCGGGTCGACATGGCGGCGGCCGCCGCGAAGGCGGGCGATCGCGTGAGCCTCCAGGGCAATCTCGATCCGTGCGCGCTTTCGGCCGCGCCGGACGAGATCGAGCGCCAGGTGCACGCGATCGCGGCCGCGGCGGCGCCCGCGCGAGGCCTGATCCTGAACCTCGGCCACGGCTGCCTGCCCGATACGCCCGTCGAGGGCGTGCGCGCGTTCACCGCGGCTGCCGCGTCGCTCGCCGGAGGCGCGCGATGAGCGACGACCCGTTCAGCCTCGGCCTCGATCGCTTCGAAGACATCCTGCCGCGCTACGCGACCGAGGGCCCGCGCTACACCAGCTACCCGACCGCGCCGGTCTGGACCGACAGCTACGGTCCCGAGGCCTTCCTCGCAGAGCTCGGTCGCGAGGACATCGACCCGAGCGATCCGCTCTCGATCTACGTCCATGTGCCGTTCTGCGAGAGCCTGTGTCACTACTGCGCGTGCAACAAGGTGATCACGCGCAACCGCGACCTCGCCGACCGTTACCTCGACACCATCGAGCGCGAGGTTGCGGCGGTGCGGGCGGCGGTGCGCGTGCCGCGCCGCACGACGCAGCATCACTGGGGCGGCGGAACGCCGACCTATCTCTCGCCCGCGCAGGTGACGCGGTTGTTCGGCTGCGTGAACGACGCATTCCCGCTCGCGGACGGCGCCGAGGTGTCGATCGAGGTCGATCCGCGCGTCACCACCGAAGATCACATCGTCGCGCTGCGCGAGTGCGGCTTCAACCGCATCTCGATGGGGGTGCAGGATTTCGACCCGAAAGTGCAGCAGGCCGTTCACCGCATCCAGCCCGCCGACAAGACCGGCGCGCTCGTGGCGACCGCCCGTCGCCATGGCTTCGAGAGCGTGAACTTCGACCTGATCTACGGCCTGCCGTATCAGAGGCCGGAGACCTTCGCGCGCACGCTCGACACCGTAATGGAGCTCGCGCCCGATCGGATCGCGCTGTACTCGTACGCGCACGTCACCTGGGTGGCGAAGCAGCAGCGCGGCTTCGAGCGCAAGGACCTGCCGGACGCCGAGACGAAGCTCGCCATCATGCTGCTCGCGATCCGGCGCTTCCTGGACGCGGGCTACTGCTTCATCGGCCTCGATCACTTCGCCAAGCCCGACGACGAGCTCGCGACCGCGCTGCGCGATCGCACCCTGCGCCGGAACTTCATGGGCCACACCACCCAGGCGGGGGTCGATATGATCGGCTTCGGACCGAGCGCGATCAGCGAGCTGCGCGGCAGCTATGCCCAGTCGCAGCGGGAGCTTCCGGACTGGGAGAAGGCGGTCGAGGCGGATGGCGTCGCGACCATGCGCGGGCACCGGCTCAGCGCCGACGACATCGAGCGGCGTTGGGTGATCGGTCGCATCATGTGCCTCGGCGAGCTTCGCGCCGACGAGTTCGAGCGGGAGTTCGGCCACAACTTCGGCAGCGCCTACGCATCGGCGCTCGCGGCGCTCGCTACGATGGTGGAAGACGGACTCGTGACGATCGCGGGCGACGGCAGCATCGAGGTCACGCCGGCCGGTCGTCTGTTCGTGCGCAACGTCGCGATGCACTTCGACGCCTACCTCCCCGAGCAGCAGCGTTCGGGCAAGCAGATGTTCAGCAAGACGGTATGACATGAGCACACCCAGGGTGGGCGCGGTCGTCGTCGGAGCCGGGATTTCCGGGCTCGCAGCGGCGATCGAGCTGCAGCAGGAAATCGCCGACGTGCTCGTGCTCGATCCGTCGGATCGCCCGGGCGGCGTGATGCGAACCGATCACTTCAACGGCTACGTGGTCGAGCGCGGCCCCAACACCTTCCAGGTGAAGGCTCCGATGCTCGCGAGCCTGCAGCGCGATCACGTGGACGGAAACCTCCTCAAGGCGAGCCCCGCGAGTCGAAGGCGATGCGTCTACCACGCCGGCCGACTCGAGCCCGTGCCGATGTCGCCCGCGGCGCTGGTCGGCACGCCGCTGCTGTCGGCGCGCGCGAAGGGGCGGCTGCTGATCGAGCCGTTCGTGCGCCGCGGCGACGGGAGCGGCGAGAGCGTCGCAGCCTTCCTCGAGCGGCGACTCGGCCGTGAAGTCGTCACGAACCTCGCGGGGCCGTTCCTGACCGGCGTCTATGCGGGAGACGAGGAGCGACTGGGCGCCGAGCCGGTCTTCGGCCCGCTGGTCGCGGCCGAACGGCGGGCGGGTTCGATCCTGCTGGGGCTGCTCGCCGGCGCGCTCGGCGGCCGGAAGCCGAAGGGGCTGCGCGGCGTTCACTCCGCGAAGAATGGGCTCGGCCCCTTCGCGCGTTCGCTCGCAGAATTGCTCGTCGAGCCGCCCGCGCTCGGTGCACGCGTCTCCGGCGTTCGTCGCGACGGTTCCGACTGGTTGATTTCGGTATCGGGCGCGAGCAGCGAGAGCCGACTGCGCAGCGAGCGTCTCGTCGTCGCGACGCCCGCACGCGAAGCCGCGGAGATCCTGCGCGGCGTGAGCGCCGACGCCGCCGCCGAGCTCGACGAGATCGAATACGCGCCGATCGTGAGCGTCGCGCTCGGCGTCCGTCCCGAGGACGTCGCGACGCCGATCGAAGGCTTCGGTTTCCTGGTCCCGAAGGACGCGGGCATTCCGCTGCTCGGCTGCCTGTTCATGAGCCAGCTGTTTCCCGGGCGGGCGCCGGAAGGCCACGAGCTGTTGCAGTGCATGGTCGGCGGGCTGCGGCGCCCGGATCTCGTGGATCTGCCCGACGATCAGCTCGCGGAGCAGCTGCAGGCGGATCTCGACCACGTGCTCGGCCTGAAGGGCGCGCCCGACGTGCTGACGGCGAGCCGCTGGCAGCGCGCCGTGCCGCAGCCGGGGCCGGGTCACGTCGCGCGCGTCGCGCGCATTCGCGACCGCTTCGCGGACCAGCCCGGACTGGCGCTGGCGGGAAGCTGGTGCGCGGGGGTGAGCGTTCCCGACAGCTTTGCGTCGGGAGTCGCGGCCGCGCGTCGAATCCTCGGAACGGACCCCTAGGCCCTGCACGAACGAACGCCGCTCGCGGCCGCCGGACCGCGCCCGCGTCAGCCCGTGTCGCCGTGCCGACGGATGATGGCGACGATGGCGTCGACCCAGGCGGGATCACTGTTGAGCGACGGAACCAGGGCGAGCTCCTCGCCGCCGAGCTCGAGCCATTGGTCGCGGCCGCGGATCGCGATCTCTTCGAGGGTCTCGAGGCAGTCGGCGACGAACGCCGGGCACGCGATCGCGAGCCGCTTCACCCCGCGCGCCGCGAGCTCGGGCAGCACGAAGTCGGTGTAGGGCTGGATCCACGGCGTGCGTCCGAGCCGCGATTGGAACGACAGCGAGTGCGCGTCCGGTCCGAGCCCGAGCTCGCGCGCGAGTAGCCGCGTGGTGGCGACGCACTGCGCGCGGTAGCAGTGGCGATTGGCGTCCGTGATGGTGTCGCAGCAGTCGTCGCGTTCGAGGCAGTGCGCTCCGGTCGGGTCGACGGCCCGAAGCTGCCGCTCGGGCAGGCCGTGGTAGCTGAACAGCACGTGGTCGGGCCGGAACACCTCGATGTGCGGGCGGATGACCGCGGCGAACGCCCCGATGAAGCCCGGGTCGTCGTAGAACGCGCCGATCTCGTGCACCGGTGCGGAAATGCCGGCCTGCGAGAAGGCCGCAGCGACGGCCTTGCTCGCGGACAGCGTGGCCGCGGTCGAAAACTGCGGGAAGAGCGGCAGCACGACCCAGCGATCGACACCCGCCGCTTGCGCTCGTTCGACCGCGCCCGCGATCGAGGGCTCGCGATAGCGCATCGCCAGCTCGACGTGGTACGCGTCGCCGAGCGCCGCCGCGACCGCGTCGCGCAAGCGTTCGCCGTGGACCTTCAGCGGCGAGCCGGCTTCGGTCCAGATCTGCGCGTAGGCTGCGGCGCTCTTGCGCGGGCGAAACGGCAGGATCACGAGGTTGAGCAGCAGCCAGCGCGGCAGCGCGGGCAGGTCGATGACCAGCGGATCGCTGAGGAACTGGCGCAGGTAACGGCGCACGTCGCGCGTCGAGGGGGAATCCGGGGTGCCGAGGTTGACGAGCAGGACGCCGGTGCGGCTCATCGGGCGGACTCCCCGCGGCGCACGAGCCACCACGACAACGCGAAGTAGTAGACGGGATAGGCGAGGCTCAGCCCGAGCAGGTGGAAGCGCGCGACGCGCAGGGGTGCGATCAGGCAGGTCGTGAAGACGGCCAGCCAGACGATGCCGATCGCCGCATTGAACCAGCGCTGGCGCAGCGGCAGCATGCTCGGGTAGGCGTACTTGAGCGGCACGAACACCAGGATCGACAGCGCGACGACCACCAGCGTGCCGATCGTGGGCGAAACGCCGAGCCCCCAGGCGTAGAGTGCGACGAAGTTCCAATAGGACGGAAAACCGAGGAAGAAGTTGTCGCCGGTCTTGGCGGCGACCTGCGAGAAGCCGTAGCAGCTCGCGAGGATCGGGACCGCGCCGACGCTCCAGTGCGGCAGGCTGCCCGCCGCGAGCATGAACAGCACCGGCACGATCACGTAATTGAGGAAATCGACCATGTCGTCGAGCCGCCGGCCGTCGAAGCCCGGCAGCACTTCGCGAACGCCGACCGCGCGCGCCATGGTGCCGTCCACCGAATCGATCACCAGCGCGGCGAGCATCAGCAGCGCGGCCGTGCGCAAGTCGCCTTCACCGATTGCGACCAGCGCGATCGCGGCCACCACCGCGCCGAGAGCGGTGAAGAGGTGAACTCCCCACGCGAGCCCGATCCGCGTGGGCGAAGGGCGGGCGGTTGCGAGTGCTCGGGCAGTGGGTGCGGACTCGGACATCGAGGCCCGAGGTTACCAGAGCCGCTATCCTGAGTCCGAATCGCAGCCCCGGGGAGCACGATGGCCACCACACCGACCGGCGTCGAGCGGATCCGCGCGACCCCGCGCGAGAATTCCGAGCGCTCGCACCAGCAGCGTGCGCTCGCGTACCTGCGCCAGGGCGGCGACTCCTTCGTCACCTCGCGCGCCGATGCGGTGATGAACTGGAGCCGCAAGTACTCGATGTTCCTGTACCCGTTCGTGACGGCCTGCTGCGGCATGGAGTTCATGTCGGTCGCGGGCCCGCGCTACGACCTCGATCGCTTCGGCTGCGCGCTGCCGCGTTTTTCGCCGCGCCAGAGCGATCTTCTGATGGTCGTCGGCACCATCACCCACCGCCAGGCGCCCATCTTGAAGACGGTCTACGACCAGATGGCCGAACCCAAGTGGGTGATCGCGTTCGGAGCCTGCACCTGCTCGGGCGGCCCGTACAACAACTACGCGACCGTCCAGGGCATCGATACCATCATCCCGGTCGACCTCTACATTCCGGGCTGTCCGCCGCGGCCCGAAGCCGTGCTCGACGGCATCGTGAAGCTCCAGGCGCGCGTGCAGGCCGAGAAGATCCCCGCCGACGGCCGTCACCGCGAGATCGACGAGCTCGTAGAGTCCGCGACGCGCGAATCCGCCGACTGAGCGGTCGGGAGCCGATGCCGGATCGTGTCGGACCCGGTCGCATCGTCCAGCCGGTCGCATCTCACGCAGGCGGATGGGATGCAGTGATCGCTGCACGGTCGTCGCAGCGGCGCTTCTCCGCAGGCTTGCAAGCATTCGAGTGTATGGTCAAGAGATACCGGGTGTCGCGTTCGGCCGTCGGTTGCGTTGGCGGGCTTCACCGGCGTCGTGGCCGCCTTCGGTCGAAGCGGTGGGGAGTCGTGGTCGGCCGCCGATATCTCTCGCTTCACCGCGATGATCGGGGCCAGCTTCTCGGCGCTGCTCTACGCGCTGCTTCCGTTCCTGCTTTCCAGTCTCGGCTTTTCCGAAGGCACGATCTGGCGCCTGGGCAGCACGGCCATCGCCCTGGAGCTCGCCGTAATCGTGGCGGTTCGATCCGCCTACGATTTGCTGCGGCATGGTTCGGAAGTGCTGCAGGAGGCCAGCCGCGTGCTGCTGATCCTCGTCTCGACGTTGGTGGCGGTCGTGACCGCAACGCAAGTCTTGAACGCTCTTGGCTCTTCCCCGGGCGAAGCATCGGGGCGTACTTGAGTGGGGTCTTCTATTTCCTCTTCATCGCGTCCGTCATGTTCGTTCGTCTGGTTTCGCCCAAAGTGATACACGCGCCTTAGTCCGCTGCCGGACGCCTAGCCGTTGCAGCAGGCCGGCAAACGCGTCGCTCGGGTTGACCCCGGTTGGGGCCCGGCCGCATACTGCGGGCATCGATCGGATCCGGTCCGCGGTATTCGCCGGCCGCCGACCGCCGATCCGTTCGGAAGCAGAGTGACTGCAGAATCGTTCTTGTCGTCCGCAGTAGAGGTCGCCGTCGGAATGGCCGGGTTTGCGGGCATCGTGGCGGCCATCCGTCACCGCGACATCTCGACGTGGGCGCACGACGAACGAATCATGCTCCGGATGCTCCTCGTCGCTTCGGGGATGGCGGTCTCGTTCGCGCTACTGCCCGCCGTCCTGACGGAAGCTCGGCTGCCGGAGCCCGTGATCTGGCGCAGCGGAAGCATCTCGTTCATCGCGTGGCAGATCGGTATCGCGGTACACCGAGCGCGCCAGTTTCGAGCGGCCGGTACGCCTTCTCCGATCCCGCGAGCGCTCTGGGCGTGGATCAGCCTCATCATCGCGCTTCAAGCGCTCAACGTCGTTCTCGCTGCGTCGTGGCCGTACCTCCTCGGCGTGTTCGGCCTGCTGGTGAATGCCTTCTCGTTCTTCTGGGTATTGTTGCTCGGAAGCGCCGGAAGACAGGACGCTCAGGCCTGACGACGCACGTCGACGGGAGGGACGCATGCTCGACGCACTCGGCAATCTCGGGGACTTCATCGGCGGCATCGCGGTCGTCGTGACCCTGCTCTACCTCGCCGTGCAGGTTCGACAGAACACCACCGCACTCCAGACTGCGAGCTGGCAGGCGGTCGTCACCGCGTACCGGGAGTCCAATCGGCTCCGCTGCGACTCCGCCGCCGCGCTGGCCTGGGCGAAGGGCCTGACGGCGTTTCCGGATCTCCCGTTCGAGGAGCGGAACTTCTTCGCGACCATCATGGTCGACGAGGCGCTGTGCTTTCAGGGGGCGTTCGCGCTGCACGATTCGGGCCAGCTCGCGGAGTCCACCTACACCGCCTATCTCGACTGGTTTGCGTCCATCGCCGCGACCCCGGGAGGTGGAGTCTGGTGGGAGACGGTCGGGCGCCCGGTCTTCGTGGGCGCGATGGTGACGGCGGTGGACGAACGCCTCGCGGCCGGCGATTTGCACGACATTCGCCGGATGCCGGCAATCAGGCTGGAGGAACCGCCGGCGAGCTGACGCGACGATCGCCCCGGACGGTTCGCTACCCTCGCTGCATGGTCACTCCCGCCGCCCCGACGCAGCCACAGCTCCAGCCAGCCGAACTCGCTCCGACGCCCATTGTCGACTCCGACCACCCCGCCGTGCGCGACTTCGCGGAGGCGCGCGCCGCGGGCGCGAGCTCATCAAAGCAGCGAGCGATCCGGCTCTACTACGCCGTGCGGGACGAGATCCGCTACGACCCCTATACCGCCGCGGTGGAAGCCGAGACGCTGCGCGCGAGCGCCACCCTCGCGTGTGGACGCGGCTGGTGCGTCTCGAAGGCGGTCCTGCTCGCGGCGGCGTGTCGCGCGCTCGGAATTCCCGCCCGGCTGGGCTTCGCGGACGTCCGCAACCACCTCTCGACCGCGCGTATGCGCGAGCACATGCAGACCGAGATCTTCTACTGGCACGGCTACACCTCGATCCGGTCGGGCGACGGCGGGCGTTGGGTCAAGGCGACACCGGCCTTCAACATCGAGCTGTGCGACAAGTTCGGCTTCCTGCCGCTCGAGTTCGACGGCGAGACCGACTCCCTCTACCAGCCGATCGACCGCGAGGGTCGCCGACACATGGAGTACGTGAACGAACGCGGTGAGTTCACGGACGTCCCGCTGGAGGCGATGTTGGCCACGTTCGCCGAGAAGTATCCCTTCATGAACGCGGGGCCCGACGAGGTCGAAGGCGGCAACGCGTTCGGCGGCGATGCCGATTTCGATCGCGACGTCGCGGCCGAGACCTCGGGCGAGCGTTAGCCGGGTGCTGTAAGAGGCCGGTTCGGTTTTATCCGCGCTAGCTTGGCGGGGCCTGCCGCTCCCTGATCGGCTGACGATCGCGGCAGGCCCCCCCAAGCTCGCGCTCCTTCGGCTGGATGAAGACGGTGGGATGGATGCGCAGGACCCGGCACCGCGGAAGGAGAAAGGTCGGCTGGGTCTTTCCCTTCACTGCCGCCGCGTACGACCGGGTGCGGATACGAAACCCATGTGCTGCGTGAGACGGCGAAGCGGCAAGCCCGCCCCGACCTCTCGCAACCATCGCAGGACTTCTTCAGCACCCGGCTAACGCTCGCCCGAGGTCTCGGGCCCGGGCCACGGAGCGCCGGTACACCGGGGCCGTCGCGGGCGTTTGCGTCGGCGCCTTGCCGCTGTTCCCGCGGTCCGGCTACGCTCGCTGCTCATCTTCGACGAGGAGGAGCAGCATGGCGAGTCTGCACGACTTCCAGATGGAATCGATCACCGGCGAGACAGTGGACCTCGCGAGCTACGCGGGAAAGGTCTGTCTGGTCGTCAACCTTGCGAGTGCCTGAGGACTCACTCCCCAGTATGCAGGTCTGCATACCCTTCACGAGAGCAAACAGTCAGAGGGTTTCACGGTGCTCGGCTTCCCGTGCAACCAGTTCGGCGCACAAGAGCCGGGCAGCAACGCCGAAATCCTCGAATTCGCAACTTCCAAATACGGCGTGACGTTCCCGATGTTCGCCAAGATCGAGGTGAACGGCGACGGCGCCTGCGATCTCTACAAGTACCTGACGTCGGCGCAGCCGGGCGACGACGGCAATACCGACATCCCGTGGAACTTCACCAAGTTCCTGGTCGATCGGAACGGTGCCGCGGTGAAGCGGTTCGGGCCGCAGGTGACGCCCGAGGAAATCGGCGCAGCGCTCGCCGAGTATCTGTAACGACGGAATGGCTGCGGGTGCCCGTGCGCGGGCATCCGCGGCGGCTCCGCCGTCACGGTTTCGTTGCGTCGTCCCGGTAAAGGATCTCGCCGACGGCCTCTACGTCGGTCTGCGCGACGAACACGCGATCGCGGGTGTGCCACGAATAGTTCATGGCCGAGTCGCAATCGAGGCAGTGGCCGAGGCCGAGAATGTGGCCGAATTCGTGGGCGACGAGCATGCGAATTTCGTCGAGCGTGATGGGGCTGCAGGTCGGGCAGCTCTGGATCCCGATTTCCATCTCACCGCCCGCGCGGATCCCCTCGCCTTCGCGACCGCCGATTCGACACACCGGGCCGGCGCGGCCCTGGGCGCTGCCCGTCATGCGGCGTTTCCACTCGATCTGCACCGCTGCTTCGGGGTCACGATCGACGAATCCGAGTTCGAACCACGGCGCGCGCGTCTGAATTGCGCGTTCCCAGCCGCGCATCGATTCGATCGCGACCCGGCGCGCATCGGCGCGGCTGCCGTAACGCGGATTGTTCTTCGGCGTGTCGATCGCGACGCGCCAGGGCATATCATCGGGCCCGATCGACTGCCTGCGGGTGCTTCCGTCTGCGAACTTGCAAGCGAGGAATTCTTCGATCGAGCCCAGGCCCGGCGGGACCTCCACGGGCTCGGTATAGGCCGCGGGGGCGTCGATGCGGGGCTCGGGTTTCGCTTCGGGGCCCGCGCTCGCGCACGCGGTGAGCAGCGTTGCGGCCGTCGCGACGAGACGGTTCCGGTTCGCTCGCGATGCTATCGGCATTCGCGAAGGCCTCCTTTACACATCGGCTCACGAGGATCGCGCGGCGCCGCTTCGTTCGATCAGGACGATTCGGGCGTGAACTTCACCCACAGGTGCATGCACGAGCGCACCAGATTCGAGTTGCGGAACTCCGGGCCGCCGCGTGAGAACTCCATGTCGGGCAGCCGCCGCAGGATCTCCTCGAAGGCGACGCGCATTTCCATTCGGGCGAGGTTCGCGCCCATGCAGAAATGGCTGCCGATGCCGAATCCGATGTGGGCCGGGTTGCGGTCGATCCGGAATGCGTGCGGGTCTTCGAAGACGCGACCGTCGTGGTTGGCGGCCGAGTAGATCATCAGGACCTCCTGCCCCTTCTCGAGCTCGTGCCCTCTGAACCGGGTGTCCTGCGTTACGGTGCGGGAGAACGATCTGACGGGCGAGACGATGCGCACCATCTCCTCGACGGCTGCGGGGATCAGCGACGGGTCGTCGAGCAGCTTCTGGCGTTCGCCGGGATTCTGGATCAGGTACTGCATGCCGCCCGAGATGCCGTTCCGCGTGGTCTCGTTGCCCGCCACCATGATCACGAGCAGCAGCACGAGCAGCTCGTCGTTCACCATGCCCTGCAGCTCCTCGGCCTGGCCTTCGAGCGTTCGAACGCCTTCGAAATCCTTGTCGAGCAGGCCTTCGTCGCGCGCGCCCGTGAGGATCGAGACGAGGTCGTCCTGGGGGTTCTTGCGGCGGTCCTCGATGATCTCGCTCACGTACTGCGAGTACTCGACGAAGGCCTTGCCCGCTCGCGCCATGACCTCGAGGTTCCCCTTCTGGCCGTCCGCTGCGATCAGGTCGTCGGACCACTCGTGGAAACGGTCGCGGTCCTCTTCGCGGATTCCCATCATGTGCGCGATCAAGCGGATCGGCAGCGGCGCTGCGAAATCGTCCACGAAGTCGCACTCGCCCTTGCTCGCGAACTGGTCGATGGCCTCGCGGGTGATCAGCCGGAACTTCTCCTCGAGCTTCTTCACCATGCGCGGGGTGAAGCCCTTGTTGATCATCTTGCGCAGGATCCCGTGCCGCGGCTCGGGTTCGTCGATGAAGCCGATGATGGTGTCCTGCTTCGGCCGCACGCCGTGTGCCGACGTGAAGATCTCCTGGTTCTTCGAGGCTTCGCAGCAGGCGTCGTAGCCGGTGAGGATCCACAGATCGGATTTCTCCGACCAGTAGACCGGCTCGTTCTCGCACAGCCAGTACAGGCGTTCGTTCAGCTCCTGGCCCCAGTTGGCGACGTCGGTGAAGTCCAGGTCGACGGTGGTGGCGTTCACGATTCTTCTCTCCTGTCGTTCGGACGCAGCAAGGCGTTCTCGAAGAAGCCGAGGGTTCGGCGGACTTGTTCGGTCTGCAGCGCCGGGTCGTTCGGCGCGGTGAGCAGCGTTCCGAAGAACGCCATCAGGATGATCTGCGACAGCTCGTCGGCGCGGAGATCGCTGTCGATCCGGCCGGCCTGCATCTCGGCTGCGAGGCAGTTGCGCAGCGCGGCCTGGATCGGATTCTCGTCGAAGTCGGTGTCGACGGGCGGCCGCTGGAAGATCGAGATCGTCGCGCGCAGCAGCTCCGGGTCGCCGAGCTCGTCGGCGGCGAAGCGGGGCGCACTTGCCAGCGTGTCGAGCAGGTCCGACAGACGCGGCGGCCGATCCACCGCGCCGGGAAGCGCCGCGGCCGCCTTGGCGATGATCCGCTGCCCGAGCTCGAGCAGCACGTGTTCCTTGGTGGGGAAGTGGAAGTAGAAGGTCCCCGGCACCACGCCGGCCTTCTCGACGATGTCGCGGATCCGCGCCTTGTCGACGCCCTGCTTCTGGAATTCTTCGATCGCGAGATCGAACAGGCGGTTGCGGGTCTCCAGCCGCTGCCGCACGCGCTGATTTTCGGATCCGTCGCTCATCGCATCCTCCGGGACGCCGCAGATTGCACGATTTCAGTGAAAGTTTCAATGAAATTCTCAATCCGCACGACATCGACGCACGGCCGCCGCGAGCGCGGCCCGTTGCTGAAGTCCCCGAGGGGAGTATTGCTAGAGGATCCCGATCGAGCGCAGGTGGCGGTCGATGCGTCGGATCACGCGGGCGCGGCCGAAGGGCGCCAGGTGGCTGCCGCTGAACCAGTGGATCGCGGCTCCCCCCCAATGCGTCGAGAGCGCGGCGGGGTGTTCGGGCGGGACGATGCGGTCGCCGCGCCCCGCGACGATCAGCGCACGCTCGACCACGAGCTGCATTGCGCGCAGCACACCGCGGTCGAGTGCGGTGCCGACGCCCGTGAAGACTCGCTCCGCGACCGCCTCGCGCGGGAACCGGGCGGGCGGGAGCCGAACGAGTGGTTGCAGCGCGCTGGTCACCCGCCGGGTTCGAACCAGTTGCCGTGGAAGCCGAACGGCACCCGGCGCGGCATGGGGATGCGCGCGATCGGGCCGCTCGCGACGTCGCGTGCATCGAGCACCACGAATTCGGTCGTGCGGCCGTCGGCGCCGTAGACCCAGTTGACGAGCCAGCCGTCGTCCTCGGCGTTGCCGTTCGGGTCGGGTGCGAAGGCGCACTCGCCGCAGGTCCGGCCGGGACCGAAGCCGTAGAGGATCTGCTCGCCGGTCTTGCGGTCGTACTTCGTCATCGAATCGAAGCTGATGCCTGCTTCGACGCCGGTGCTGAAGGTCGAGAGGTAGCTGTAGCGGGTCTCGAGACCGATCCGCGCGTCGGGGATCTTGCCGAACTCGCCGGGCAGCTCACCGATGCGCCGCTTGCTGCAAGTTCCCTTCTCGAGGTCGATGGTGAACTCCGAGAGGTAGCCGGAAGGATCCACGCCGTCGGGAACGGTCTCGTTCTTGTAGTCGATCACGAGCCAGTCGGCGCTCGCGCCGAGCACCGTGACGGTCGAGCCGCTGGTCCATGCGTTCACGGTATGGAAGACGTAGCAGGGATCGATCTCGAACCAACGCAGGTCGGAGCCGTCGCCGCCGCGTCGCATCACACCCACTCGGGTGCCGAGTTCGGGCTTCCACTTGATCATCGGCCCGCCCGCCGCGAAGGCCTGGATGTCGAACACGGCCGGACCGTCGATGAAGACCACGTGCTCGCTCGTGACCGCGAAGTCGTGCATCATCACCGGGCCGGGCAGGTCGATTTCGAGGCTGCGTTCGAGTTTTCCCTGTGCGTTCACTTCGTGGTAGCGGAGATAGGGCGGGAAGGGCGCGTAGCCGAAGAACAGCATCTCGCCGGTTTCGGGGTCGAGCTTCGGGTGGGCGCTCATCGGGCCCGTGAGCTTGCCCGCGAAGTCGTCCGTGCCGAGCGTTTCGAGGTCGTCGGTCAGCACCGTGGGGCGCCCCGCCTCCCAGAGCGCCAGGTAGCGGCCGCAGTGCCGCACGATGTTGGTGTTCGCGACGTTCTTGATCCCGCCGAGGCTGCCCGTGATCTCGGGCGACGGGTCCTCGCGGTTGTTGATGCCGCCGAAGAGCGCGCGGCCGACTTCGTGCTCGAGCGCGAGGCCCTCGGTCACGACCCAGCGATTGCGGTACGAGACACCCGTGCCGCCGAACGTGATGGCGTGGATCATGCCGTCGCCGTCCCAGGCGTGGTAACCGTCCTTCGGCTGGAACGCGGGGTTCGGGCCGTTGCGCAGGTAGCTGCCGCGCAGGCCGGCGGGAATTTCGCCCTCGACCGGCAGATTCTCGAAATCGAGCTCGTCCGTGACGGGTTCGAGCACTCCCTCGACGTATTCGCCATTCATTGGCTTCGATCCTCCTGCGGCCGGCCCGGTCCACCAGTCTATCGTGCAGCGGTTGCATTCGCTGCGCCGAGCGCGGACGGGCCGCTATCCTGCACTCATGCCGGGCGAGCTGATCCAGGTCAAGCGCGATGCCAACCTCGGCCCGCTCGAACGCCTCTACCTGCCCGCCATCGTGCAGGGGCTGTTCGTGACGGGGCGGCACTTCTTCCGGAACCTGCGCGGTTTCGTGACCGGTCGGAATCGTCGCGACTTCGTGGTGCAGTACCCGGAAGAGCGCGTCGACCTGCCGGATGCGTTCCGCGGCATGCCGGTGCTCGTCCAGCTCGACAACGGTCTGCCGCGCTGTGTTGCGTGCGGGTTGTGCGAGTTCGCGTGTCCGACCGACTGCATCGAAATCGTGTCCGCCGAGCTCGTGGGATCGAAGGTCGAGCGCTACCCCGAGTCCTTCGAGATCGACATGTCGCGTTGCATGTTCTGCGGCCTGTGCGAAGAAGCCTGCCCGGAAGAGGCCATCGTGATGAGTCGCGAGTTCGAGATTGCGAGCTACGACCGCGACTCCCTGGTATTCGGCAAGAGCGAACTGCTCGTTCCGGAGCCGCTGCTCGAGCGGCGGCTCGCGTTCCTGCGCGCGGGCTACCAGCGTGCCGAGGAGCCGGACGATGGATGACTTCGGCAGCACCGCGCTCGCGCGGCTGCTCGACCACTGCACCGATGCCGTGCAGGCCACCCATGCCCAGCACGGCGATGCGACCGCGTGGATCGCCGCGCCCCGACTGGTCGAGCTGCTGCGCTTCCTGCGCGACGATGCGACCTGCGCCTTCGAGATGCTGACCGACCTCACGGTCGTCGATCGCCTCGGTGAGGAGCCGCGATTCGAAGTCGTCTACCACCTCTACTCGGTCGCGAAGAACCACCGCGTGCGGCTCAAGGTCGCGGTCCCCGAGAGCGATCCCGTCGTCGCGAGCGCGACCGGGCTCTATCCCTCCGCCGACTGGATGGAGCGCGAGGCCTTCGACCTCTACGGCATCCGCTTCGACGGCCACCCCGACCTGCGCCGCATCCTGCTGTACGAGGAGTTCGAGGGGCATCCGCTGCGCAAGGACTATCCGAAGACGAAGCGTCAGCCGTTGATCGGGCCGGAGGGCTGACACGGTGGGCGACCCCACGGACACGCGCAGCGGCGAAGCTCTGCCGGGCGACACCCGCGGCGATCTCCATACCGAGCATCAGCTGCTCAACATGGGGCCGTCGCACCCGGCCACGCACGGCACCGTGAAGTTCATGATCGAGCTCGACGGCGAGACCATCGTCGACCTCGACGTGCAGGTGGGTTATCTGCACCGCGGTTTCGAGAAGGAGTGCGAGAGCGGCAGCTGGTACCAGGCGATTCCCTACACCGACCGCCTCAACTACAACTCGGCGATTCTCGCGAACCAGGCCTACTGCCTCGCGGTCGAGAAGCTGCTCGACCTCGAAACGCCCGAGCGCTGCCGGTGGTTGCGCGTGCTCGCGGGCGAGCTGTCGCGCGTGGGCGACCATCTCACGCGCTGCGGCGCGGCCTGCCTCGAGCTCGCGGCAATGACGCCCTTCCTCTACGGCATCGAGGCGCGCGAGCTCGTCTGGGACCTCCAGGAGATCCTCTGCGGCGCGCGCGTCACGTCCAACTACGTGCGCATCGGCGGCGTGAAGCACGGCCTGCCCGACGACTTTCCCGCCGCCTGTCGCGAGCTGCTGCCGAAGGTCCGGGCGCTGCTCGTCGACTTCGAGCGGGTCGTCACCCGCAATCGCATCTTCGTCGACCGCTTGAAGGACACCGGCGTGCTGTCGAAGCAGGATTGCCTGCGCTACGCGGTCACCGGGCCGATGCTGCGCGCGGCGGGCGTGCCCCTCGATCTGCGCAAGCAGCAGCCGTATCTCGTCTACGACGAGATCGACTTCGACGTTCCGGTCGGGAGCGTCGGTGACAACTACGACCGCTACCTGGTCTGCGTCGAGGAAATCCGCCAGAGCCTGCGCATCGTCGAGCAGTGCCTCGAGAAGCTCGAGCGGCTCGGGCCGGGGCCCGTCGACGTGCAGGATCCGCGCGTGCGCTGGCCCGCGAAGGGCCGCGTCTTCAGCGGCATGGAAGAGATGATCCAACAGTTCAAGTCGGTGACCGAAGGGCCGCGCGTGCCCGCGGGTGAGGCCTACTTCGCGATCGAGTCCGCCAACGGCGAGCTCGGCTTCTATCTGGTGTCCGACGGCGGTTCGCGGCCCGTGAAGGTGCGCTGCCGCCCGCCGTCCTTCATCAATCTCGCGCCGATGCCCGAAATGCTGCGGGGCGCGCTGCTCGCCGACCTGATTCCGACCTTCGACTTCATCAACATGGTCGGCGGCGAGTGCGACCGGTGACGCCCGCTCGCGGCGGGGTCTGAATGGCGGGGTCGTCGGGTCCGCCTCCGCTCGTTCCGTTCGGGCTGGTGCTGCACCACGACGGCCGCTTCAGCCACGAAGGCCAGCCCGTGCGCAATCGCAAGCTCCGCGCGCTCTTCGACCGCTCGGTTCGCTATCTCCCGGACGAGCGCAAGTACGTGGTGCAGGTGCAACGCTACCGCGGCGAGATCGAGGTCGAGGAGGCGGGCTTCTTCGTGCGCGAATTCGACGCGGACAGCGGCGCGGTCGCGCTGTCCGACGGCACTCGCGAGACGCTCGACGTCACGCGGCTCAGCCCCTCCGAACGCGACGGCGCGCTGCTGTGCCGCGTGAAGTTCGAGCTCGCCGCGGGCGGCCTGCCCGCGCGTTTCAGCCACGCCGCACAGGCCGAGTTCATGAACGCCGTCGAGACGACCGGCGAAGGTGCCGCGATCCGGATCGCAGGCGAGCTCCGTCCGCTCCCCCCACTCTAGGAAGCTGCAATGCCTGGGGCGCCGCGCGCTACGACGCGCGGCGGGGGGGGGCTGGAAGGCGAGTCGCGGCGCTCAGCCGAGCTGGCGGGCGATCACGACGCCGGCGATGACGGCGACCAGGCCGACCGCCACGCTTCCGATCGCATTCGCGAGCGCGAGCCGGAAGGCGCCGTCCTCGACCAGCGTCCAGGTCTCGAGCCCGAAGGTCGAAAACGTCGTGAAACCGCCGAGTACGCCCGCCACCAGGAAGAGGCGCGCGCCCGCGCTGAGCACGTGATGCTCGTCCGCAAAGGTCGCGAGCAGCCCGATCGCGAAGCAGCCGACCGCATTCACCGCGAGCGTGCCCCACGGAAACGTCACGGGCGCCCGTACATCCACCCAGGCGGCGAGCGCGAACCGCAGCGATGCGCCGAGGCCGCCGCCAACGAAGAGCAAGAACCATTTCACGGTGCGCGAACGCTACCAGTCGAGCCCGTCGGGTGCGAGGCGTGCAGCGCGCGAGCGATTGACGGAAGCCGGGGGGCGAGTTACCCAAGGTCGGGAATGGGCGCCGTCCGCGGCGCCCATGACGTTTGGGCGACGCGGCGGCGTGGCCAAGTGGTAAGGCATGGGACTGCAAATCCCTGATCCCCGGTTCGAATCCGGGCGCCGCCTCCAAGCACCCCCGTCGGGCAGCACGCGATCGCGAAACGAGCTGCTCCGAGCTCGGAATCGCACGGGGGGCGGGAGGCGTCGGCGCAGTTCGTCGAACGCGCAGAGGAGCGCAGGCCATGTCCGTTCAGGGCACCATTCTGATCGCCGCGCTGCTGGCGTTCCTCCCTACGTGTCTGTACCGGGCGCCTGCGCCGGTGGAGGTTCCCCGTAGCGAGCGCGCGGTCGACTATCTCGCCGATGTCCAGCCGGTACTCGAATCACGCTGCGTCGTGTGTCACTCCTGCTACAACGCGCCTTGCCAGTTGAAGCTGAGCTCTTTCGAGGGGCTCGATCGCGGCGGCAGCAAGATCCCCGTCTATTTCGGAGCTCGGCTCGTCGACCAGGCGCCGACCCGCTTGTTCATGGACGCCCGAACGACGCGCGAGTGGCGCACCAAGGGGTTTCACACGGTCACCGAGAACACCGCGTCCACGGGCCGTGACGATTCGATCCTGATGACGTTGCTCGACGCGAAGCGACGTCATCCCGAGCTTGCCGGCGCGTACCACCCGGAGGCGGACGATCTCAGCTGCGCGGCCGATCGCGACGAGCTGGCGGCCTTTCTCGCTCGACATCCGGATCGCGGCATGCCCTTCGGGTTTCCCGGAATCTCCGACGAGGAGTTCGAGACGATCGCGGGCTGGCTGCAGCAGGGCGGGGCCGGGCCGAATCCGCAGCAGCAGGAACGCCTGATCGCGCCATCTCCCGTGGCTGCCGCCGAGATCGGGAAATGGGAGGCGTTCCTCAATCTCGAAGACGCGAAGCACGCGGTGACCGCGCGCTACCTCTACGAGCACTTCTTCCTCGCGCACGTGAACTTCAGGCGGGCGGGGCCCGGCGAATTCTACGAGCTCGTGCGTTCGACGACG
>Ga0210064_1000205_pt1 | contig 28766 bp, 33 predicted proteins | sample Muzzi_CordC_D2_FD_185531 | JGI IMG/M metagenome (GOLD analysis project Ga0210064, IMG submission 185531) | Wetland microbial communities from San Francisco Bay, California, USA, that impact long-term carbon sequestration - Muzzi_CordC_D2 (SPAdes) | ecosystem: Environmental > Aquatic > Marine >... | reverse complement strand
CTGCCGCGATGATGCCGAAGTTCGTGGACTGTTCCAGGGGAACGGGCAGGGCGGCGACCGTAACGTCCGCTTCCCGTTCCAGGTGGAAGTCGATCATCTGGTTCACGTCCATGCGGTAGACGTGGTCTGCGCCGAATACCAGCACCAGATCGGGATGCAGGTGTTCGATCAGGTTGAGGTTCTGGCAGACCGCGTCCGCGGTGCCCTGGAACCACGCCTCGCCTTCCCGCATTTGCGGCGGCACGACGGTGACGAACTGGTTAGAAAACAGCGGGGAGATCGTCCAGGCGCTGCGGATATGCTCGATCAGGGACTGCGATTTGTACTGCACCAACAGGTAGATGGTGAAGATCCCGGAGTTGACGAGATTGCTCAGCACGAAGTCCACAATGCGGTAACGCGAGCCGAACGGAACCGCGGGCTTGGAGCGCTTTTCAGTCAGCGGCTTCAGGCGCGAACCCTGGCCGCCGGCCATCACCATCGCCATGATTCTCCCGGCGAATCTGTGTTGCGGTACCGTCTGGAACATACGGGTATGTCCTCGTGTTCAGGGTGTCAGTACGTGTGTTGACTGATATATATGACAGATCCCGGCGTGCGGATGCCCCCGCTTCGCCACGACCGGATGTGGCATTTGTTGGTCCGGCCGTCGACATGCTGTACACAGGCAAACCATAGGATGGCTGTCCGGGACTTGCATTAAGAATCCGCAATGCGTCAGAACGGTGGCGGCGGAATGGAGTGCCGGCTGACTTACACTGGGCGCCCGTCGGGGCGCTGCAGGCGCAGGTACTCGCGGCGCGTCCTCGGCCAGAAGGTCCGGTAGCCCGGGTTGATGTCGTTGCGGTAGTCCGCCTTCAGTCGTGCCAGGCTGTCCTGCCTTGTGGTCTGTTGCAGTTCCTCAACGTCCAGCCCGTAGGCCGCGGCGGCGTTGAGTCCGAAGATGCGGTGGCGTGCCTGCGCGGTAAGCGGCGGGTAGCCGTATTGTTCCTGCAGCGCCGCGGAGATCGAAAAGCTGCGCAGGGCCTGGATCTGGTCCTGCGGGCTGCCATACCACAGCGAGTCGGTGCCCCAGCAGATGCGTTCCTCGCCGAAGTAGCGCAGCAGCTTGCCAAGCAGGTGTGCGGCCTGGTCCGGCTGGCTCATGCAGGCGCGCCAGGTGCTGCCGAGTTCGGCGTAGAGGTTGCCACGGTTGGGCTCGAAGCCGTTGTCGTGGAAGGCCTTGATGAGCCGGTCGACGCCCCGGTCGGCATCCGGGTCGTAGGGGCCCTCGGCGACGCCGGGTTCGAAGCCGGCGTGATAGCAGATGAACGTCACGTCGGGAAAGCGGCGTGCCGCCCGCGCGATGTCGGCCGGATGCGAATACTGGTACTCGAGGCCGCCCAGCGGGATGCCGCGGTGTGCACAGATCACCTTTACGCCCAGCTCGCGCGCCCTTTCGATGAAGGGGATGCCGTACCGCTCGTCATCCATCCAGTAACCGCTGCCGTCGGGTCCCCACTGGGGATAGGTCTTCCAGGCGGCGATATTGAATTCACGCACCTGTTGTTCCATGTGCGCCAGGGCACCGGGTTCGTTGGGCAGCACCCCGCCGTGAATGAGTGCGCGCTGCCGGCCGCCGAGGGTAGCGACGAGGGCGCGTGCCTCGGCGGCATACTCGATCGGGGTCGGGTTGCTGCCACGCGCGCCCCACAGTGCGGACACCACCGCGACGCTGGTGTCGCTGTCGAGGAAGACTTCCTTGACCAGCTGTTCTGCGGAGTAACAGGCGTAACCGCCAGGGTCGCACTTGCGGCGCTGCGCGAAGACCTGGTTCAGCACCTGTTCCCAGCGCCGGCCGTCGGCGCCCCGTGTCCAGGAACCCGTCGGGTCGACGCAGTGGGTCTGTATGTCGAAAATGAACTCATCGCCGCCAAGTACGTCCTGCGCGACCTCGGGATCGTGGGCCGCATCCGCGGGAATGTCGAATCCGCCGCCGGTCACACCGGCGCGCGCATGGACCTGGTTGAATGCCAGCAGCGTGACGGCGGAACCCATGAGGGTCTTGAGAAAGGCGCGCCGGTCGAGTCCGGTCTTTTTTGCCGCCTTGCCAACCCGCTCCCGGGCATGGGCGTTGGCGGCACGTTGCAGCCGCGTCAACGGCCGCGGTGCGAATTCGCCATTGGTGGCGCTGTCGATCTTGATGGGCAATCGGGTACCCAGGGGATCCAGGTCCATAAGCATTCCTCGCAGCACTGGCTGCATGTATTCCCTTCAATCCAGTGTAGATGAAATCTGGTGTCTTTCGACCGCAGCCCGCAGTCGCAGCATGGACAGGGCGGCCACAGGACAGCTGCCGCTGTGTGCACAACGGTACCGGTGCGAAGGCGTCAATGCTTCAGACAGAGTGTGGAGGAACTGTCCTGTGCATCCGGTAATGTCACTGGAGTCTGACCCTGCCGTTTCCATGTCGTTACCGTGTCCAGGTCAATTGATGTTTTTCAATGCTGGGCCATGTTCTCCCGGGACACACTGCACACAACAGTTGTTGTGCCCGGTACAGGTTCACGAAATTCCGGTTCCTGTCGCGTGCAGATGGCAGGGTCGTCGGCATACGGTTTGCCGGTCGCTCGCAGGTGTACGCGACAACATGCAAACGGTACTCGGGGATGTCCTGGTGCGATTTGGTGGAGTAGCCGGCACACAGCAAGGGGACCGTGTTGCACCACACAGCAGGAGGAACATGCATGGTAACACCCGGCAGTTTCGCAGCATTCGCCTGGACAATCATGGTCTGTGGTGTGGCGCTTGCGGTTGCCGCCGCGGCCATGCCGTTTTTTGACGATGGCTACCATTTACAGGTCGGGGTGCTGCTGACCGGCCTGCTCCCGTACCTCGCCTATGCAATCATTGCTGTGCTGCTGCGGCGGCCGGTCACGCTCGTAGCCGGTCTCGTGCTGCTGGCTGCCCATGCCTGGCTGGTCCTGTCCGAGCGTTTTTCAGGGGCCGTGAACTACAGTGACGGCATGATCTACTACGTTCCCGTGCTGCTGACACTGGCCCTTGTGCCGTTGTGGATCATGGCCATGCGGCAACCCTGGCGTATGAAAGGCAGTCTTGATTCTGAGGGTGCCTGATAACCCTGCGCGGCCACCGGCACACATGCAAGGATTTGTTTGCTGCGTGGTGCCTCCGCGTATTACAGCTCCATGCCGTGGTGGCCCAGGTAGTCGGCAATACCGGTCGTACTTGGCTTGATTGCTTCTTTCCCAGCATGCCAGCCGGCCGGACACACCTCGCCGTGTTCTTCGCAGTATTTCAGCGCATCGCTGATGCGCAGCATTTCATCGGCGTCGCGCCCCAGGGAGAGATTATTGACGATCTGGTGCTGCACGATACCCTGGCGATCGATCAGGAACGAGCCGCGCAGCGCCACGCCACCGGAATGTTCGATTCCGTATGCCCTGGTGATCTCGTGCCTGACATCGGCAACGATCGGAAAGTGAATCCGGCCGATGCCACCCTTGTCGCGCGGTGTTTCACGCCACGCATGGTGCACGTACACGGAGTCGACAGACACCCCGATGAGTTCAACGCCGCGTTGCTGGAACTGGCCGATACGCTTGTCGTGGGCGATGATTTCTGTCGGACAGACAAAGGTAAAATCCATCGGCCAGAACAGCAGCACCACATAGGTAGAGCGATATTCGGCAAGTTTGAAGGTCTCGTTGATCTGCCCGTCAGGCATGACCGCGGGCGCGGTGAAGTCCGGCGCTTGCCGGTTTACCATGACACTCATTGCATTACTCTCCTGAAGATGGCCGGTGACTGTCCGCCAAGCCTGGCGATGGCTGCGTGCGGGGACATTGAAATTCATCAATGGTGAAGGTTGCCGCGGTGATGTCTGCCCGGGAACTGCTGCGGGCTTCCCGGCCCACCCGTCTCCGGGAGATATTGCTGCCCCGGCAAGCGAACTGCTGCAGGCGAGCTTCCCTCAGGCATGCGATGTCTCTTCTGCCAGGGTTTTATCGATTACGGCTTCAGCCTCCTGCCTTGAAGCCTCGTTGGAAGCGTGAACGATCACAGCATAGCAGCCGGCATTGAGCGCATCCTTTACCAGTGCGGAGAGTTCACCTTCACGTGGTCTGATGCCACGGATGGCCCCCGCCACACCGCCAAGCATGGCGCCGTACCCCAGCGCGATCAGGGGGGCGGCTACGGGTGCTGCGACAAAAAGCGACGGGGCGATGATGGCGGTGGCACCGGATACCGCTGCACCCGCCGCGCCTCCGGCAAGGGTGTCCTGGCCAGGGTATCCCGTGCCGCCTCCGGCTCAGGCTCGATTGCGAGGTCGACATTGTCCGAGTCCGGTGACAGCTGCATCACCCTGGCATCGCCCAGACCGGATGCTTCCAGCTTCGTGACCGCATCCGCTGCTGCTGCGGCATCCTGATAGACTGCTGTTACCTTATGGGGATAGTGTTCGTGCTTCATATTTTGCTCCGGTGGGTTGCACTGGCACCGGGTGCGGACACCTTGCACCACTGGGTTTTGCTCTTTGCCTGGTTGACCGTTTTCTCTGCTCGGGCCACAGCGCAGTTTCAGTTGCGTTGCTGCAAATCCCTTTATGTCGCAATCCTATTCGATTGGTCATCGGCCCGGCATTGCGAAATCGCAAGCGGTACCTCGCGCAGACTGCGGTCATTCACAGGATTTTTACTTGGCCTTGGACCGCCCGGGCGTTCCATGGCAGATCGCCAGGACAGTTTCAGTCAGTCTGGGGGCGGCTTCATCTTTACACCTGGTATTCAGCTACGACATGTTTCAACCCAATTTGACATGTGGATATACATTCTTGCGACAGCCGGAATACAGTCGGTGCCGGAGGGGCATCCATGCTGCCTGTTGAACTGTTTTTACGGTGTGCTTGCCAGGGCGACGCTGCTCACGTCAGGCTGCGTCTGCAGGCAGGCCCGATCTGCAATGGCCCGCAAATGCTGCGGGATACGGCGCAAGCGAATATGCAATAGCGCTGCAGCATGCATGGCCTTGCCCTGGATGCCGGATGTGCAGGCACCCGACCAGGTTCGCATGACCGGCTACTGCCATTTCCGGCGCGACGCCTTTCCTGTCGCTGCATGTCATTTATCCGGCGCATACACGATAACACTGTATAACCTGGCGATAGGCGTCAGATTTGACTGGTTAAGTCATCCAGCATGCAAGGTATTTCTGCGGCAGGGTTTGGGGTTTTCGCCGCAAGGTAACGTTTTATTCAGGGGGCTTGCAGGCAGGGGCACTATATCCGGGTCACACGGCCGGGTAGCCCATATGTCAGGCAGCGTCTATGCTTTGTGCATCGTTCATGTACTGCGGCATTCGGGCAACAACAGGGGTATCCGGTCACACAGTTCAGGCAATGTCCACTAGACTTCCAGACAAGCGACAGCAAAGCAGGCGGGATGGCCTCATGGCAGCGAGTTCAGGCGGCTATACCGCGCCAGATCAACACCGGTGCACTGCTGCAACGGAGACCGCAAGGTATGCCATGACGACATTAGCGTCGCTGTCTTCCCGGCTTGTCGAAGCTGACCTGCGTTGTATGCCGCTATCGTTTCCGGGGAGGGTGCTCAACTCGATCCGGCAATTCATGCCGTATTTTCAAGGAGGTAGATATGCGTAACTCGAATACGGAGAGGGTCAATGTTGCAAGCCTTGCCGATTGTCACGCCGGTGAAGAAGCGTGTACCCGGGCATCACGAGGCTCCAGGGCGGAGCCACAGCTATGGGAGAATAGCAAGCGCAAAAGCTTTCAGGCGAAAGAGGTGATTTACCGTGAGGGTGACAGGGTCGACCGGGTCTGCATTATCCGCAGCGGTCTGGTCAAGCTGCTGAGCTATCTGCCAAACGGGCGCGCCCGCATCGTCAGGCTGCATGTCCGGGACCAGTGGCTCGGGCTCGAGGGATTCCTGGGAGAACCGTACGAACATACGGCAATTGCCGTCGGCGATGTGCACATCCAGTACCTGTCTGTTCATAACCTGCAGCATCTCGTCATGAGCGAGCCGCAGAGACTTCTGCAACTGCAACATCAATGGCATCTAGATCTGGCCCAGGCCGACAGGTGGATCTCGGAGTTTTCCACCGGAGGTATCAGGCCCCGCGTGGCCAGGTTGCTTCAGTTTCTTGCCGAGCTGGAACATGGCGAGGATACCAACAGGGTCGAACTGCTGACGGTATGCGAAATGTCCGAAGTCCTGGGAGTTACACCGGAGAGCGTCAGCCGTATTGTGGCAACTTTCAAGCGCAGGGAAATCCTGCAAAAGCTGGCAGAAACGCATCCATATCGCGAGATCTACCGGGTCGACTCACAGAGACTGCTGCAGGAAGCGCTTGCCTGAAGGACCCTGCTGACCATGTCCGGGTAACGCACGCCTGACAAGGCAGACCGCCATGCAGGGTACGCGGTCTGTTGCATGCCGGCAGTAGCCAGGCGCGGGCTGGCAACCCGGGCGGCAGCCATGCAGGAAGCGCCCCGATCCGCCATACATTGAAATATTTCAATGAATATGAGCGGTACCTGTTGCCCACTATCATCAATGTCTATGCAACATCATCCGCCGGGCATTACCCGGCTCATGGGGGTTGCAGCCAGGTGCTGCAGGCACGGAAACAAGACTATCATGAAGGCCGCCCGTAACCGGAAACGTACCGAAACTTGCCTGCAAACCTCGCAGTCGCTCGAAGGCCGGACATTGCAGGCAGCAGACGGTGATCTCGGGGTGCTGGAGGCACTGTGCTTCGATGCCGCGAACTGGGTGATACGCTATCTGCTTGTCATGACTGACGGGAGGCTCGGCTGTCGCAGGGTGCTGCTCCTGCCGCATGCGGTCGACGATAACAGTGTGCACAAGCGCGCGCTTGCCGTCGAACTGACCCGGGACCAGATCGAGGGGAGTCCACCATTCGATGCTGACAGGCCGATATCGCGAGCATACGAGGCACGCTACTATGCCTATTATAACTGGCCCCCATACTGGGAGATTGACCCGCTGGCCGGCCTGCCGCTGTTACAGGTACCTGCATCAGTGGAATCACCGGTACGGGATTCAACCGGGACGCTTCCCCGGCAAAACGGCCTGCACCACAGCATGGACTTGTACGGCTGCGAGGTCATTGCGTGCGATGGCAGCGCGGGATTTGTCCGGGATCTGGTCGTGGATCCCCGTTACTGGCTGCTACGCTACCTGAGGATTGAAACCGGGACCGGCACCGCGAGCAGGGACGTTCTGCTCGGCGTGCCCTGGGTCAGCCAGGTTAACTGGATGGAGCGCAGGGTGGAGGTCAACCAGCATTGTGCCGCCATTACGCACGCCCCGCGCTTTGATGCATCCATGGGCATCGACCATGAATTCGAGGCGCAAGTGCGGAAACACTACGGACATCCACCCCGACGCTGATTTACCGGCCATGCCTTGTCCGCATCACCGGCGGTTTGTCCGGCCCCGGCGGTTCAACCGGCGGTTTGTCCGGATCCGTGGGAGTCGGTTCCGGGGTCGACAGCAACACGCCGGCTGCCTGACTGCTGCGTTGGTTCAGTTTCCTGGTGTCGACCATAGGGTCATCCCCGCGCCTGTTCCTGAACTCCCTGGAGCCATCCCGGCGGACACATGGATGACCGGTCACTGCAACCATCCAGTAACAGAACAGGGGACATGGCCACGGCGGGCATTGATGAAAATCATTGCTTTGTTGTGGGTGATCGCAGGCAGGCATGCCTCCGTCAGGTCATGGGGCCGTGGAGACCGTTGCTGCTGGCAGTGTGTTGAGGTTATTCAATGCAAGGACATACGCAATCGGGCTTAGATAGCACTGACTGAAAACGCCCGGTGGGCAAGGCTTGCGGTACCAGCAGGCCTGCCGCTGCCCGTGGCATGAACAACCGGGATAATGAGCAATGAGTTACCGCCTGCAATTCGATGAAGAACTCGAAGAGGGTCTGCCACGGATCGCAATCGAACAGATGGATCGTGCCATTGCCGAGCTGGAGGGAGAGGCCGAAGACCGTGCCGAGGCCGTGCACCAGCTGCGCAAGCGCTGCAAGAAAATCCGCGGCCTGGTGCGGCTGTTCCGGGGTTCGCTGGGTGATATCTATTCGCAGGAGAATGCCTGGTTTCGTGACCTGGCGCGACGCTTTTCCGGTGCGCGTGATGCAGAGGCCATGCTGGAATGCCTCGACAAGTTGTGCAACAGCTTCAGCGAGGATCTCGGGTCAGACCCCTTCGCTACGGTTCGGCATGCCCTGATCGAGCGGAAGTCCGAGGTCAAGGAGGACGCGGACCTTCCTGAACGGATGCTTGATGCCGTTGCCGGGTTGCGGGACGCCCATGCGCGTGTGCTTGGCTGGCATCTCGACAGCGACGGATTTGCGGCCGTGGAGGGCGGGCTTTCACGAACCTATCGCCGCGCGCGCAAGGCGATGCATGCCGCATACGATGCGCCATCGCCGGAGCGTTTTCACGAATGGCGCAAACGCGTCAAATACCACTGGTATCACCTGCGCCTGCTGCGTGATGTCTGGCCTGTGCCAATGAAGGCGCTGGCGGCCGAAACCAAACAGCTGGCGGACCTGCTGGGTGACGATCATGACCTGGCGGTACTGCAGGACACATTGCTGGAAGATCATCCGGGCAACCGGGTTGAGATCGAGGCCCTGCTGAAGCTGGCGCAAAAAAGACAGGCGCAGTTCAAGGCGGCTGCACAGACACAGGGATGGCGTCTCTTTACCGCGAAACCGAAGGTACTGTGTGGCCAGCTGTCTGCCTGCTGGCAGGCCGTGGAATGTGAAGCATCCCGTGCCGTCGGTGTGTCTGGCGAGGACACTGCACCGTGCTGAAACACTGTGACTGTACCGGTGAAGCCTGCCGGATCCGCTGGCAGTAATGATAAAACACGAAGGGCAGCTTCCATGCGGTCGACTGCATGGAATCCCCCGCGCCGGCCTGCATTGGAAAATCTCAATGTCTGCGCACGCGATAGCAGGCAGACTTGAGATTGAGACGAACAGGTTGCAACACACGGCCGGTTGACCGGTAATGAACCGGGGACAGGCGAGGTAATACCGGTGCGCCTGTCGCTGTAGTGTCAGGGCAGCATTTGCTGCCGGACATGCCGGGCAGGCCGGGGCTGTGCAGAGCGTAATGCAGTCGAAGGTATGCCACATCCGCCGTGTCGACAGTGCGGGAGAAGGATGACGGGCAGATTCTGGTTGTACAGCGCGACAGCGGGAGACAGCGGGAATGATCTTCAAGCAATTCTATGAACCAGGCCTCGGACACGCTTCTTACCTTGTCGGCTCGGAGGAGACCGGTGAGGCACTGGTGCTTGATGTGCGCCGGGAAGTTGATGATTACTACGACTTTGCCCGTGAGCAGGGCATACGCATCGCCTATGCCGCGGATACCCATCAGCACAATGACTACCTCACGGGAATAACATAGCTCGAGTCCCGTGGCCCCCTGGAACTGCTCTCCGCGGCCCGTGCCGAACTGGGCTACCGGACGCGGCCCCTGCAGGACAACGAACGCCTGACCATGGGCGAGGTCGAATTCGAGGTCCTGCATACCCCGGGACATACACCCGAGCACATCAGCCTGCCGCTGCCCGATCATGTTCTGGTGTTCCCGACACATGTGGCGGCTAACCCGCTGACCGAAAGTACAGGCGGCGCTTCAGGCTGCCACGCGCAACAACAACCCGGTGTCGCGGTTATCCTCACGCTATGAACGACTGATCCTGCGCTACCGGCGTCCCGTTCTACTGCTGATTGTGGCACTGGTGGCTGCGAGTGCGTGGCAGTCGCACGCCTTCCGTCTGGATGCCTCCTCTGATTCGCTGGTGCTGGAGGAAGATGAGCCATTGCGCTATTACCGTGCGATCCGCGCCCGCTACGGCAGCGATGATTTTCTGATCGTGACCTACACGCCTGACGCTGCGCTGTTCGGTCAGGGGACGCTGGCAGATCTCGGGCAACTCCGCGATGAGCAGGCTGCACTGGAACATGTCGCCTCGGTGACCAGTATCCTGGATGTGCCGCTGATCCGCAGCCCGCCGGTATCATTGTCCGACCTGAAGCAGCATGTGCCGACACTGGAAGACGAGGGAACCGGCCGGGAACTGGCACGTCGGGAACTGTAGTCCAGTCCGCTATACCGCAACCGGTTGATCAGTCCTGATGGCAAGATCACTGCGCTGCAGGTGAATATGGCACCTTCCCGGAATTATCGCGAGCTGCTGGAACGGCGCAGTGCACCGCGGCAGTTGCGCCTGCAGCAGCCACTTTCGCCACAGCAACATCGCGAGCTCGCCGATGTCACACAGCGCTTGCAGCGCGAAACCACCCGCTATCAGCAGCGGCTCCAAAGGGATGTGCGGCAGATCCGCGCAGTCATGCAGGGGCACCGGGATAGCGCCACACTGCACCTTGGCGGTGTGCCGATGATCGTGGCTGATTCTATCGCCTTTATTCGTCATGATCTGCTGGTGTTTGGTGCCGGTGTGACGGCCTTCCGCAGACCGCACTGGTCATGACAGGTCTGCTTGGACTGCTTGACTGGCCGGTCACCGTGGTCTTTGCGAACTTCCTCGCATCGCTGATGATCATCACCCTGTCACTGACCATTCACCTAATCGTGCGTTACCGGGAGCTGCATGCAGGGCACCCCGATGCCAGCCAGTATCGCCTGGTTCATGACACCATGATCAGCAAGGCGCTGCCCTGCCTCTACTCGGCGCTCACCACCATGGTGGCATTCGGTTCACTGCTGGTCAGCGGCGTGCGTCCGGTGATCAACTTCGGCTGGATGATGACCATCGGTGTCGGCGTCTCCCTTGTGCTGGCGTTCACCCTGTTTCCCTGTGCGGTCCTGTACCTTGCACCGGGACGGCCTGCGGACCGGCGCGATCTGGTGAAGATTCTGACGGGCCTTGCCGCGCGACTGGTCCAGCGCCACGGCAATCTGACGCTCGCTGCGTTCGCGGCGCTTGCCGTATTCAGCAGCGCGGGTATCAGCTACCTCAGTGTGAATAACCGCTTCATCGATTATTTCAAGCCTTCCACCGAAATCCACCAGGGTACGGTGCTGATCGATCGCCGGCTCGGGGTGCCACGCCGCGGAACGTGATCGTGGACGCACCCGCCGGTACCCGTCCGGACACCGGCGATGACGGAAAGGAAGCATCCGGTGAAGACAGGTGTGTCGCGGCTGCACCCTTCATGACGGATCGGGACACCGGCAGTGGCGGCATCACCGCACATAGCTACTGGTTCAACAGCTACCGGTTCGACAGGGTCGCCGCAATCCATGCCAGTCTCGAGGCATTCAAGACGACCGGCAAGGTACTCTCGCTGGAGACCACCGCGTATCTGCTGCAACAGCTCAATCAGCAAAAGCCACTGGACAATTTCTTTCTTTCAATTCTGTACAAACAACTGCCTGATGCACTCAGGGAGCAGTTGTTCGAGCCCTACCTTTCGCCGGATGGCGATCAGCTGCGTTTCGCGGTACGCGTGTTTGAAACCGGTGGGGGACTCGATCGCGACGAGCAGCTTGTCGGCATCCGCAGGCAACTCGTACAGAATCTGGAGATCGCGCCTGCACAGCTGCATCTCACCGGCATGCTGGTGCTGTACAATAATATGCTGCACAGCCTGTTCTGTTCATAGCTCCTCACAGTCGGGGCCGTCTTCGTTGCCATCCTGGTGATATTCGCCCTGCTGTTTCGCAACCTGCGTCTGGCACTGGTAGCCATCATATCGAATATCTTTGCAGCCACGCTGGTGCTGGGCCTGATGGGCTGGCTGGGGATTCCACTGGACCTCATGACAGTCAACAATGCGGCCATCTGCATCGGTATCGCGGTGGACGACACCATTCACAACCTGCACCGCTATCTCCGTGAATCACGCAAGGACGGGGATTACCGTGCCAGCATGGTGCGTGCACACGCCAGTATCGGCCGCGAACTGTTCTACACGACACTCGCAATCAGCCTGGGATTTTCCGTCCTGGCATCGTCGAGTTTGGTACCGACGATCTATTTCGGCCTGTTTACCGGCATTGCCATGCTTGCAGCGCTGGTGGCCGACCTGGCCCTGCTGCCGCTACTGCTCATGCGCTCCACTCCGCTGGGCGGTTCCGGGACGTAGCGCAACCGTCTGTCGTCGCTGTAACCTTTCAGCCCAGGCCGAGCAGCATGGCGTAGGCACCGACATACAGTATCAGCACCATAAAACTCTCCAGACCGATATTGACGATGCCATGCTTTTCCCGGTGAAGCATGCCCATCAGCAGGATCGAGACCAGCAGCAGGGTGAGTGCCAGCAGGAAGATCATGTCAGGTCCCGCCGCACTGAAGATGGACTCGCCGGGATAGCTCCAGTCCGAGAAGGCCACGATCAGCGCGTCGAAGGCATTGCCACCCAGGATGTCACCGACCGCCAGTGTCAGCGCACCCAGGCGCACCGCCGCCAGGGCGGTAATGAATTCGGGCAGTGAACCGGTCAGCCCCGTCAACACGCCGCCAACTACCGTTTCCGACAGGCCCGTGTGTATCGCGATCGGGACCGCCGTGCGTGCCAGCATCCAGCCGGCGAATCCCGTCATGATCGCAGCCAGTACGAACAGCAGCCACAGTCGCATCAGCCCCGCCGACAGTTGCGGTGACCCGTCGCCGGTCGTCGTGCGGGTTTCGCGCGTTTGCCGCGGCAGCTACATCGGCAGTCTGTGTGTCTGCGAAACCATGCGCATTCCCTTCAGGTAGGCCGCCAGCATCAGGAGAGATACGGGATGGATCCCGCCGATAGCCGCCTGCGGCAGCGCCAGCCCCAGGAGCGGGATCGCCAGCATGACCTGGACGAACGCCGCCAGCATCAGGTTTTCCGCGGACGCTGCGGCATGCTCCAGATTGACGCGCCGGTAGGTCATGTCGGCAAGCGCGAGGAATGCCGTTTGACCCGCGACACTGCCGATGGCGTTGCCAAGCGCGAGATCGGCGTGTCCATCGGCGGGCCGCAGTGACGGACGTGGCGATTTCCGGCAACGAGGTGCTGGCACCGAGAAAGAAGGCGCCAATAATGGCCTCACCGAGCGGTACGTTGCGCCAGCTCCGCTGCGGTGCGTGTCATCGTCAGGCCGAAGCCGATGACAATCGTCACCGCCAGCGAGAACAGCCCCAGACTCATAGTAGTGACCAGAGGCCGTCAGGCATAGCGTGCAACCCGTGCCCTTCGTTCGCAGACAGCGCACGCCGGACGCCGGTGGTGAGAGCCGGCAGGGCAGGCCGCTTTCCGCTTCGTCGTCACTGACGGCGTGCCGGTGCCCGGGCGGCATGGCATCCGGTTTTTCGTCGATCAGGCCTAGTGCTTGCCGGGAGCCAGCGGGACCTGGCGCCGTTCCTGCGTGATGTAGGCCTGCAGGGCAATCATGCGGGGATCGTCCAGTGCCAGCGGCTCGGATTCCAGCGGGTTCTCGATACACCAGTTGATCATTTCCGCCAGCACCGCGACCTTGCCGAGCTGCTGCTGGAATTTGGGATAGGTCTCCGGGTGGGTATTGGACGCATTGGGATGGCACTGGTCGCAGGAAACCGTGTTCTTGCTCTGCAGGCCGCCGTGAAACAGTTTTTCACCCTGATCCACGACCGCCATGTACTCCTGCTGCCAGCGCTCCAGGTCGGCTGCGGTGAATTGGTCCGCGCAAACGGTTTGCCACGGCAAGGCCAGCAGCAGGGCGGCAAGCGCGACGTAGCATGTATGGCAATCAATCTTGTTCATGGCTGGTACCTCTGCCTCGATTCAGTAGTGAGTCTGCGGCGGAATGCGTTTCGATTCCGGCTGGTACTCGGTGTCGACCGGATGCCCCTTGCTGTCGTCGAAGGCGACGGTGCGGTTGCGGTTATCGGGCAGGACGTAATGCACATCCACGTCCCCGGTATGCAGGTCGATGAACTGCCAGCCGGTAGCGTCGCGCTCGAAGAACGGATCGGCGCGGTTCATATCCACGGTCAGCTTGGGCAGGTAGCTGGCTTTCTGGGTGAAACTGGCCGGGTAGGGCCAGGGCCAGGCGGTGGCCATGGCGGAGTTGAAGCTGATGTTGCCGATCTGGTTGTACTGGATCTGGTGCACATGGCCATACAGTACCGTGACCTTGTCGAACGGTTCGAGCAGCGCCTGCACCTGTTCGGCATCCTCGGTCCAGAAATTCCAGCCCTTGTAGATCTTCTGCAGGGGCGAGTGCGAGAACACGACCACGGGTGTGTCCTTGCTGACCTTGTCGAGGTCCTTGCGCAGCCATTCACGCTGGGAGTCACCCACCATGAACGGCGAGCCGTTCGGGTTGTCGAGACGCGCCATCTCCTGCATGCGGCGCATGGGGCTGTCCCAGCGGTTATAGGTCCAGTCGTCGTAGGTGAGAATACTGTTCAGCACCACGAAGTGCACACCCTTGTGGTCGAAGCTGTAGTGGTCGGGGCCGATATGCTTGCGCCAGTGTTCGCCAAGATCGAGGTAATAGTCATGTTCACCCATGACGTGATGTAAATCGCCGTGCAGGGCGCCCAGCAGTTCCAGTCCATGGTCGATTTCCTCCGGTTTGCCAAGCTGTGCAATATCACCACCATAGAAGATGAAATCGGGGCGCGGTGTCAGCAGGTTGGCCTCGGCAACGGCACGGATCAGACCACGATCCCAGTTGCGCACGAATTCCTTCCCCTTGATATGGGTGATATGGGAGTCGGAAAGATAGGCGAAGGTGAAATTTTCCGGTGCGGCCTTGCCGAAGGCCACTTCCACCAGGCTCAGCGGCAGGCTGCTGGCAGCGAGCAGGGCACCGCCCTTTTTCAGGAAGTTTCGACGATTAATGCGGCTCATATGAGTGACTCCTTTATTCCACCATATTGATCTCTGTGCTGGTGACCTGCGCGGCGATTTCCGGGCTGGTCAGCGCCTTGAGAAATTCGACCAGGTCCGCCTTCTGCTGATCAGACAGGTTGAGCGGCCGTATGCCGCCACTCAGAAAGGGCGAGAACGGATCGTCCGGATTCACACGGCCGCCGTTGTTGTAGAACTCGACCATGTCCTCCAGCGTCTCCTGGCTGCCGTCGTGCATGTAGGGTGCTGTCAGCGCGATGTTGCGCAGCGTGGGTGTCTTGAAGGCGCCGACCTGGTTGATGTCCTCGCTGACGGCAAAGCGGCCGAGTTCCGAGGCATCCGGGTCGGATAGCACCGTCTTGTCGACATCGGCGCCCTGGTTCTTGGCCTGCAGGAATTCTCCCGCGATCTCGCCGACACGGCCACGGATGTTCTTGAAGCCGACGCCGATGTTGTGGAAGCGGTTGTCAGTGAAAAGTGCCTGGGTCTGTTCGACGATATGGCAGGACACGCAGCGCCCCTGCCCCGTGTAGACCTCGAAGCCACGAATGGCCGCCTCGTTCATGGCCGACATGTCGCCGCCGTACAGGTAGTGGTCGAAGGGTGAGTCGCCGGCAACAACAGTGCGTTCGAAGCTCGCAATGGCCTCGGCGTAATGCTCTATGGTGATGTCACCGGCATCCACACCGAACACTTCCCGGAATTCCTTCACGTAGGACGGGTCGTTGCGGATGATCTCCAGCAGCGCATCAAGGTCGGGCAGACCGCCCTCCACGGGATTGACCGGCGGCTGCCTGGACTGTCCTTCCAGGTCCGGCTCGCGGCCGTCCCAGAACAGGGTTTCCATGTAGGCGGCGTTGATCACCGTCGGGGCGTTGCGGGTGCCCAGCAAGCCGTTATGCCCCTCGGATACGCGCCGGTGGTCGGTGAAGCCTTTCTCTTTGGCGTGGCAGGTCGCGCAACTGACCTTGCCGTCGACGCTGAAACGCTTTTCGTGAAACAGCCGGTCGCCCAGCTTGATCTTGGCGGGTGTCTGGAGATTGTCCTCCGGTACGGGTGTTTGCGGCAGACCCAGCGGTGCGGCGTTCGCTGCGAGCGCACTCACTCCGGTAATTACCAGACACAGCAGGATATTTCGGCAACTGCCCGGTATGGTCATGATCGCGGCCTCCATGATTGTGAGTGGGCTGAAGAATACCCGGTAATGCCTGCCCCACACTTGCAGGCATTTAGTAGTAATAGCCTACTCCCGGGATTCGACTGCGCACATTGAAAAAACGCAATCGGTGACCGCAACGGTATCGCTGCAGCAAGCAGCCGCGCATTGATGATCTCTATGTGGTTGCCTGCTTCTCTACCCAGACTCGATCCACAGAGCCGGATGGTGTCGCTGCCAGACATCCGGTCGCGGTCTGTTGCGGGCATGGGACTGCACCGGCTGATGTGTGCGGGAATCTTTCCTCCGAAGGCGGGTCCTGTCACAGGTTTCGGGGTTCATGCCACGCGAATCCCTCGTGTTGCAACTGCGAGAATCTGTCATGAGTACCGTCGTGGTCGTAGGCGGGGTTTTGCCGGGGCGGCTGTCACGACAGCCCGGGGTGTGCTGATTGCGGAATTTCAATGTGACAGGAGTATTTTCCAATCCATAAATGTGTCTGAAGAGAGGGTGAGAGGGCGTTTATCAGCCGGTTTTCAGAGTCCGTCCATGAATGGTTTTAAAGAGTTTCTGGCGGGCCTTTTGTAGTTGGTCCGCCGCCTGATTGTCGCTGATCTGGTGAGCGAGTTTGTCGAGTATTTCGAAGCTGATGCCGGGTTTCAAATAGTCTGATGCAGAGGGCAGTGATTTGAGCTTGTCATAGGGTGTCATCATATTGTCGTAGCGGTAGATCTTGCGCTGTTTGCCCTTGTTGTCGGTCCGGGTTTCCGGGAAGAAACAGGGGCGGCGGAAATTGATATAGGGGTTCAAGTGCTGCTGTTTTAAGTCATTGATTATCGATGCCCAGCGCTGCGGGATGTGGCTGTAACCGAACAGTTTTCTGACCACGGCACCATTTTTGCCTTCTGCCAGGGCGTATTTCGTTCGAATGATGCGAGCGTGACTTGGTGAACTCGATCAACAGTTTCTCCAGCAGGTCGGCAACCCGTTTGTTGATGTATTCCGAGCCGTTGTCCGAGTGGAAGCCGAGCACCGTGAAGGGGAAGGTTTCCAGCCGCTGTTCCAGGGCCGGAATGAGGTGGCGCTCGCTGATTTTTTCCACACTACAGACGACCTCAAACTGAGTGACTTCATCGACGGCGTTGATGTGGTAAACACCTTTCTGTTTGTCCAAATCCCCTTGATGCACTGTGTCAATATGGATATAGCCTCGCTTGCCATCAGGCCGGGGTTTGCGGCGTTCACCGATGCTGGAGGGCCTGGATCGGGTCTTTTCAAAGTGACGTCGTTGCCGGGTATAGGGAATCGTCTTTCTCAGGTTGTACAGATGGCTCACGGAGATCGATGCCAGCGCGGTGTACTCCGTCTGTCCAAAGACCCCGCAGGCTCGCTCACACAGCTTCTTGACCGCCGGGCCACAGGGTGTGTCATCCCCCAGGGGACCCTCTCGGGCTGGCGCCCTCACCTTGTGGCGCTCATCCATTGCCGCCAGCAGGCGGATATCCTGCTCGCTGTACTTTTGTTTAAAACCGGACACGGTCCGCTGGCGGCGCTGGAGCCGGCCCGTTTTGCGGTTTTATTGACACCCCTGGACGGGGGGGCTAGATTCAAGGGACATAGACCATAACAATCACTGTCCTGCAGGCTGGATAAATTGCGAGGACAGTGCGGCTGGTTTCCTGATGATGTACCTTGCTTGTACCAAACACTGCTGGCGGTCTCTCGGGATACTGTATGCAGTGTGCGTGTCATGTGTCTTCCTGACGGGTGCCGGAGCTGCTCCACAGACGGACGAGCGCAATGATACCCATGAACGGTTTATCGAGCTCGATGGCGAAATACAGGAAATCAAGGAGGAAATCCTGGGAATTAACCGGGAAATCCTGCAGCTCGAGGAGCTGTTGCTGTATCCGCACGGCCAGCAGCTGGTTGTACTGGTATCGGTTGCGAATAACAGTCCGGTCAGTCCGGACAATATATCGCTGCAGCTGAACGGGCAGGCTCTCAGTCAGCATACATATACCGGCAGTGAGGACGCAGCCCTGCAGGAGGGCGGGGTACACCGGCTTTATACCGGGAGGCTCAGTGACGGTGAACACAGGCTGGAGGTATCCGTCACAGGAAAGCAGGCCGGGGGCAAGGTCTTTCACCAGCAGCGCAACGTGACCATCACCAAGTTGCCGGGTGCCAAGTACCTGGAACTGCATCTGGGGCCGAGGGAAAACTCACCGGAACCGGCTTTGACCATTCGCGAATGGTAGCAGTGATGCCACCCCGGTTTCTTAATGATGAATTGCGCGGTTCCATTCGGACGCTGTTGTTCGCCGTAACCTGCGTTACCTTGCCGGTCGCCGCAGTGGAACAGGGCGACAGAAGTTTGCAGGACCTGCTCTACGGTGAAGCCCTGTTCCATTCACATCAGCAAGACTACCTGTCTGCGATTACCCGCCTGCAGCTGGTCGAAGAGCAGGGCCTGTTGCCACAGGAATCCGCCGATGCCAGTTTGTTGCTGGCAAGAATGAAGCTTGCCTACGGCCTGCATATTGAGGCCGGGTATGATTTCCATGCGTTACTTGGCAAGGACGTGCCGGAAGCTGTCAGGAACCGCGCATGGTACGAGCTGGCCAGGGCATTTTCTCACAAGGGCTACAACGAGGCGGCAGCGGAGGCGCTGGGGTACGTTAAGGGTGAAGTACCCGCCGACATTGCCGGCGATTATCAATTGCTGAATGCCACGGTGTTGATGTCCCTGGATCAGAACCACCAGGCAGCACAGGTGCTGGAGCACTGGCAGGGTGAGCCCGCGCTGGCTGCTTACGCCTACTACAATCGCGGTATCGCCCTGGTGCGGGCGGGCGAGCATGCAGCGGCCATTCCGGCGCTTGAAATGGCAGTGGACATGCCGGCCACTGATGAAGAGTTGCTTGCACTCAGGGACAAGGCCCGCCTGTCACTGGGCTACATCTATGCCAGGGAAGAGGCCTATGAGCAGGCCAGGGAACAACTGGAGGCGGTTCGTCAACAAGGACCATTCTCAAACCGGGCATTACTGGCGCTGGGCTGGATAGCACACAAACAGGGACGCAGTGAAGCTGCGCTGGTTTCGTGGACGGAGCTGCGGGGCCGGTCACCTGCCGACCCGGCGGTACTTGAAACGCTCCTCGTTGTCCCCGCTGTACACCGTGAACTGGATGCACTGCAGGTGGCTGCCCGGGACTACGAAACGGCAATGGCGACCTATACCAGTGAGTTGAGCCAGTTGCATGATGTCAGGGAATCTGTGCGCAATGGCACTGCCGTGTCTTTGCTGCTGCAGAACGACAGCGGCTCCGCACCGGGTGCGGCGGAGCAGTCCGGTCCCGGGGTGACGCGTTATTTCGGACCGCTGCTTGCCAGCAGGAATTTTCAGGAAATGTTTCAGGGGCACGGTGAATTGCAGTCCATGCTGCATAACGTTGACAAGGGTTTGAACAACATCGATTTGCTGGCGCAAGCCATTGCGCCGGCGGGTCCGGTGCGTGCCCGGTCGGGTGCCTTGTTGCCTCCGGCAAATGCGGCAAGGGGTCCTGCAGGATCAACAATCGTTAACAGCCCGGCACAACCGCAGCAGCAGGGATTCACCAGCAAGTTCGAAGATCCGGACTGGCAACAGCAGTGGGACACTCGTGAAGGAGAGCCATCAGACTACCCGGCACCGGAAATTCCGCTGCTGCCGGAGGTCGATTTGCCTGCAGACCGGGAGCTGAAACCCTTGCCGGATCCCGAATTCACCGGACTGCCGGAGTCCGACTTTTCCGGTTTGCCGCCGGCCTCCGAATTCATCGGGGATCTGCCGGGTCCGGATACGAGTGGATTGCCGGTATCGGAAATCCTGTGGCTGCCGGAAACCGGCAGGTTCCGCATGCCGGGAGATGGCCTTGGAGATTATGCCTATCCGGATAAGGTTCCGGGTAGACGCATACGGCCTGGTGAGCGCTATGCCTACCAGTTGAATCGCATGCTGCCACCCCCGGCGGATGATACCGGATTCAATCCTGGCGCAGTACCGGTTGGAGAGGCCTTGCGCGAGCTGGCAGAAGGGCTCAATAGTGCCACCAGCCGGATGACGCGCCTCGGCGAGACATTCGATCCGGCGACGGATATTGACGGGCTGGAGGAGCGCATCGCAGAACTGCGGGCACGTATTCTGCGGCTGCGGGAACGCATAGAAAATGCCATTGCCCTCTATGAACGTTATACGCAGGCACTGGCGCTGGATGAACTGGACCGTCGCCAGCACTTGCTGGAAGACCTGCTGAAACAGGCAAGCCTGGAACGTGCAAAAACCTATGATCAGTCCAGTGATCGCTAGAGCCTGCCGCCGGCTGGCGCCACCGGTGACCTGCCTGTTGATAGCGGCCTGTGCTGCTCAGCCAAAACTGAATACTTCCGGCAGTTTGCCAGCGGCGGCAACGCCGGATCACGTGGCAGCCGGTTTGTCGGCAAGGGTAGGCCGGGAGAAGGCAATTGCCGCCTATCGTGACTATCTTGCACGCTACCCGGACGGTCCCGAGCATGACAGGGTTACCCGCCGGCTCGCCGACCTGCTGGTTGAAGATGCTGCAGACAAACGGCTGGATGCAGCCACGTCCCTGAATGACGCCGCGCAGCTGGAAACGGCGGCCCGGCGGGCCTGCGCTGAAGCAATCAGGCACTATGAGTACCTGCTGGTCAAATACCCGGACGGGCCGGACACGACCGAGTTGCTGTATCAACTGTCAAGAGCCTACCAGGCGAACGGCAGGCCGCAACAGGCGCTGACGGTCATCGATCGTCTGCTTGCGCAGGAGCCTGGCAGCAGCACGCGGCTGTATGCCGATACCTGGTTCCGGCGGGGTGAATTATTGTTCGGGAAGGGTGCCTATCCTGAAGCAAGCCAGTCCTATCGGGTGGTGGTTGACCTTGGTGCCTCTGTACCGGCCTACGAGCAGGCGCTTTACAAGCTTGGCTGGAGCTTGTTCAAGCAGGAGCAATACGCTGCCGCGCTGCCGGTGCTGTTTGCATACCTTGACAGGAAAATTCCGCCCGGTGCAGCATTCGAGGTGCAGCTGTTGCGGCTGACGCTGGCCGACCAGGAACAGGTGGCCGATGTATTGCGCGTCATCAGCAAGAGTTTCGCGCAGCTGGACGGAGTGGATTCGGTGGACGCGTTCTTCAAACGCTATGGCAGTCGCAGCTACGAGGACCACGTCTATCTTGATCTCGCTGCATTTTATGTCGAGCAGGAACAGGTGACCGAGGCCGCCAGGACCTGGCAGGTGCTGGCGCAGCGTGCCCCCCTCGGGCCTGAGGCGCCGCGCCTTGTCATGCGGGCGATCAGCCTCTACAGGCAGGCGGGTTTCCAGCAGCGTGTTACGGAAACTGAGACGCTGTTTGTGCAGGAATATGGCATGGGTAGTGATTTCTGGACGCTGCACCCGAAACAGGACTTTCCGGATGTGCTGCAGGTATTGCAGTCCAGCCTGCAGGAGCTCGCTCGCATCTCTCATGAACAGGCGCAAAAGAACAGGAATGCAAGTGATTACCGCACTGCGGAGCAATGGTATCGGGACTACCTTGTTGCTTTCGGGGATGCGGCCGGCGCGGCGGATATGAACTTCCAGCTGGCCGAATTGCTGTATGAAAACGGCCGGTACCTGCAGGCCATCGACGAGTATGAGCGGACGGCCTGGTCCTACGGTGATCATGCGCACGCAGCCGATGCGGCACTGGGCGCGCTGCGTGCCGGCGATAAAGTCCTGCAACATACCGCTGCCGCAAGCAGGTCCGCCGTTGCAGAACATGCGACAGCGAGTGCACTCCGTTTTGCAACGACCTGGCCGGAGCATCCGGCAGCCCCCGGGGTGCTGGCGAAGGGCGGCACTGCCTTGCTGGAACAGCAACAATACCAGTCAGTTCTGCTTGTCAGCGAGCAGATACTGGCTGAAGCGGTAGCAGCGCCGCCTGCACTCAGACAGGCGGCCTGGTCGATGCAGGCGCAGGCGTACTATGGACTGGAAGACTACCCGGCAGCGGCTGATGCCTATCGCGAGGCCCTACAGCTTGCTGGCCAGGATGATCCACGGCGACCTGCACTGCAGGAAGGACTTGCGGCGGCCACCTACAAGCAGGCCGAACAGACGTTGACGCTGGGGGACAGCAGTACCGCGGTGACCTTGTATCGGCAGGCTGCGCAGCTCGCGCCAGGTTCTTCCATTGGTGCAAAGGCACAATACGATGCCGCTACGGCCCTGCTGGCAGAGGCGTCATGGACGCAGGCGATCCAGATGCTTGAAAGGTTTCGTCGCGACTATCCGGACGACCCGTTGCAGGCAGAGGCAGGCCGGAAACTGGCCTATGCCTATGACCGTAGCGGTCAGGGCAGTCAGGCGGCGGCGGAATACCTGCGTCTTGGCGAGGACAAGCGCCAGGCAGTTGCATTGCAGCGCGAAGCCCTGCTGCGGGCAGCCGATCTTTACGCGCAGGCCGGCGCATTCCGGCAAGCCATCAGTACCCGCGAGCTGTTCCTTGAACGGTTTCCGGAACCTGCCACACCAGCTATTGAAGTGATGCAACAGCTTGCCCGGCTTGAAGCAGACAGCGGTAACAACAACAGGCGACTGCACTGGCTTGAGGAAATCATCCGGCTGGATCGTGCGGCAGGTGCTGCCGGGACGCGTGTGCCTGCCGCAGAGGCTGCACTTGACCTGGCGGAAAACCGGCTTGACGCCTTTCTCGGCGTACAGCTGGTCAATCCCGTGCAGGACAATCTCGCGCGCAAGCTGCAGGCAATGCGGCAGGCACTGCAGGCATTCGAGGCCGCCATCGACTATGGCGTCGCCCCGGTTACAACGGCGGCCACCTATCGAATTGCAAGTATGTACGACAGACTGGGCATTGCGCTGCTGGAATCCGAACGCCCGGCCAGCCTGACCGCAGCGGAACTGGAAGAATATAACTTGCTGCTGGCAGAACAGGCAGCACCATTTGAACAACAGGCCATTGAAATCTACACGACGAATGCGCGGCGCTCCGGTGGCGATCAGCGCGATCCCTGGGTAGAAAAAAGTGTACAGCGGCTTGTTGAATTGCAGGCTGGCCGCTAGCGGCCGTACGGAGCATAAAGTCATGCAAGCAAAACGATGCACCTGCCCGCTGCTTGTTGCAGCCCTGCTGTGGGCGCTGAATGCAAGCGGGCAGGAACAACTGGAACAGGAAACGATTTCTATCAAGGGCAACCAGGGGCTGCCAAAAACACTGTATATCGCGCCCTGGAAGCGGGTCGGTGCGCCGCTGGACAGTGATGAACTTGAAGGCGACATCAGGGAAGATACAGAACCGGTCGAGCGCGATATTTTTCAGCACGAACTGGAACTGCAACGGCAGGGCTACAGTGTCGACTAGACACGAATGGCACGTGGTTAAGGAGGTTTTGATTAACTGGTCATTGCGAGGAACGAAGTGACGCGGAAATCCCCGGCTGATTGATCACATATTCAGGAGATTGCTGCGCTGGCCGCTACGGACATCCTGTCCTCCCGTGGCACTCGTACCTTCCTGTACATTGCACTCGCTATGACATGATGCATGAATTAATCATAGGTACCTTAAGTCACCCGTTCTGCGGTGTGTCTACTGGCCACAAGATCTGTTTTCACCAGGCAGGACCGGTGCCGGCAGCAAGCCGGAGTTCGCGCCACGCAGGGCGACGGAAATAAGGGTAATCTGGTAATCGTGGTTGCATCGGGGTTATTGTAAAGGGCGGGGCGCACCCTTCGATGGCTCGCAGATTGTCAAGGAGTTTGATATGGATACGCTGTATTCGGTGCTCAGGTTCTTCCAGTCCGGCGGGCCGTTCATGTACCCGATTTTGCTGGTGCTTGCCTTCGGTGTCGCTATCGCCATCGAGCGGTATATCTATCTCACTTATGTGCGCACCAGGAACAAGGGCGTCTGGAAGCGTGTGCTGCCGTTGCTGGAAAGTGGCAAGTATGATGCGGCCCGCGAAGTCATCCTGCATTCGGATGCTGCCGTAAGCAGGATTCTCGGTTATGGCCTGAATCGTGCCGAACATCGCGGCAGTGGCGAAGAGATTCAGATGGCCATGGAGGAGGGGTTGCTGGAGGTCGTTCCGCGGCTGGAAAAGCGGACCCACTACCTGGCAACCCTGGCAAATATCGCCACACTGCTGGGTCTGCTGGGGACGATTATCGGTCTCACAGAGGCGTTCTCTACTGTTGCTGCAGCCGACCCGGCTGACAAGGCCAACCAGCTCTCGGCAAGTATCTCCATCGCGATGAATACCACGGCCTTTGGCCTGATGGTCGCTATTCCGATGTTACTGATACATGCCGTCATGCAGACGAAGACGTCGGAACTGGTAGATACCCTGGAAATGGTAACGGTCAGATTGTCCAACCTGATCGCCGGCGCCGCGGCTACCGACCGGGATGCAAAATGAAACCTCGCTGGCAACGCACGGCACGGCGGGAAGCGCCCAATGTCGATGTGACGGCCTTCCTCAGCCTGATGGTGATACTGGTACCGTTCCTGCTGGTGACTGCGGTGTTTTCCCGAGTAACGATTCTTGAGATCCAGCCAGAGGCAGGTGCAGGTGGTGACATGCCTGCACCTGACCCGCTGCAACTGCAGGTGGTTGTGCGGCAGGAAGTGATCGAGGTGGGCTACCTTGGGCAGGCGCAGACTGCACGGATTGACCGGTCATCCGACGCCAGAGCGCTGGAATCACTTGCAGCTCTGGCCGACCGGCTGAAGGCACGTTATCCGCAAAGCCTTGCGGCGACCGTCTTGCTGGAGCCGCAGATTCCCTATGACCTGCTGGTGCAGGTGCTGGATGTGCTGCGGGTCAGGATGCAGCGGCTCGGTGATGACATCGTACAGACGGAGCTGTTTCCACTGATCGCGCTCGGACCGGTGCCGGCATCAAGGCAACCGGGTGGTGGTGTGCAATGACCAGGATCCCCCGGGGTGCGACGCAGTTCAAGTGGCGCCGCCAGCGTCAGGAGAAAGCACGGCGCTGGCCATCATTGAACCTGGTGGCATTGATGGATGTCTTTACCATCCTGGTGTTCTTTTTCCTGGTGCATTCGACGGACAGTGCGCGGGATGCGAGCAATGCACTTGTCAGCCTTCCCGAATCGGTTGCAGACCGGCAGCCCAGGGAGACGCCGGTCGTGACAATCACCCGGGATAATATCCTGGTGCAGGGTGAGCCGGTTGTTACGGTCGCCACGGCCATGCATGCATCCCGTGGCAGAATCAATGCCCTGCTGGCCGCGCTGCAGGCACAGTCTGCACAGACTGCCGCCCCCGGCGAGGCTGAACGGGAAGTGACCATTATGGGCGACAAGTCCATTCCGTTCGAGTTACTCAACAGGGTCATGCTGACCTGCAAGCAGGCTGGCTTTGGCAACATTTCGCTGTCGGTGTTGCAGCGGCCATCCGGGGCAGGGTAATGCCATGTCGACGCTGACCCTGCAAGCAAGCCTGCCCTGGACGGGATCGCATGAAGAGGACCGCCGTTTCCGCCGGATCCTGTTGCAGACGCTGGTGATATTGCTCGCAGCCGGTGCAATCACGCCCTGGATACGGATACCACAGCCCGATTCCGGTACTGCAGAGGACCTGCCCCTGCGCCACGTGCGCCTGCTTGCCATGCAGGCTTCGCCTGTGCCAGGACCGGCGCCTCAACCTGCAGCGACCGCAGCCGCTGCAGCAACGGAACCGGAACCACAACCAAAAACGCAACCGCAACCGCAAACCACAGCCGGGAGACCACCGGCCACGCCGCGCATGACGCCCCGCGAGAAAGCGGCAAGCAGCGGTGTGCTGGCCATGAGTGACGCCCTCGCCAGATTGCGCAGCACAACACCAAAGACCGGTATCGAAACCGGGCAGGATGTGGTGGTCAGCCGAGGGCGCGCAGAGACAGGACACGCTTCGATACTGACAACAAACGTGACCCGGGGCAGCAGTGGTATTGAAGGCGGTGTTGCCAATCAGTCGGTGCTGGGTGCGACCGGCTTGCCTGGCAGGGGGGGGGGCGGGCAAGGCGCCGGTAGCCGTGAGGCGCGCATGCCGGGAACAGGACGCGCGGCCACGCCTCCGTCAGGTCTGGCCCGCAGCGAGGAAGAGATCCAGGAGGTCCTGGACCGTAACAAGGGTGCCATGTACACGCTCTATAATCGCGAGTTGCGCAAGGATGCAGCCTTGCAGGGCAAACTCGTTCTGAGTATCACGATTGCGCCGGCAGGCAACGTGACCCGCTGTGGCATCCTCAGTAGTGAACTGGGCGCAGTCACACTGGAACAACAGCTGGTGGCGCTCATCAGACGCATTGATTTTGGCAACAAACCGGGCGTGCCTGCGGTGACCACGAAGGTTCCCATAGAGTTTCTTCCAAGGTGACCATGATGTGCTGCAAGAGCCGGCGCCATGCCGCCAGCAGGTCATTTCTGGCAACTGTGCTGTTGCTGTGCGCCACTGCCGGGCAGGGAACTACCCCGGTACTGGACTGGCAACTGTTGCTTGCTGATCCCGATCCCGAGGAACTGACGGGCCTGGCCGGCCAGTATGAACGTGCCGTCGGGTATCGTCGTGATTATGGCAGGGCCCGGCAGCTGTATTGCGCAGCCGCGCGGCTCGGTTACCTGCCGGCACAGCTGCGGCTTGCCTGGATGTATGCCAATGGCCTTGGCGCGCCGCGGGATACGGATCTTGCGGCGGCCTGGCTGCAGGTGGCTGCGGCCAACGGTGATTTGCAGGCGCGCAAGTTTCTCGCCTATGTCGGCGAGCCGGGTGTCGAAAGGAAGCCGCGCTGCACCTACGAAAGTCGATACGATGCCTATGCCATCGCAACGCTGCCTGGCAAGGACTGGGTCGGGGGTGTCAATACGGATACCCCCGAGCGCAAGCAGATCGCATCGTGGGTGCGCCTGCTGGCACCGGAGTACGGTCTGGATCCGAACCTCATACTCGCGATTATCCAGACCGAATCGAATTTCAACCCGCGGGCCCGCTCGCCAATGAATGCGCAGGGACTGATGCAGCTGATCCCGGAGACCGCGGCCCGTTTCGGTGTCAGGGATACCACGAATCCGATGCAGAACCTGCATGGAGGCATGGCCTATATGCGCTGGTTGCTATCCTTTTTCCAGGGTGACCTGAAGTTGTCCCTGGCGGCATACAACGCCGGTGAACGGGCGGTGGAGAAATATCTGGGGGTGCCGCCCTATCAGGAAACACAGAACTACATTCGCAAGGTCATCCGTGCCTACGGCCGGGACACCCATCCACCGGTTGAGCCGGTGGTCGAACCATCGAGGGTGATGCCCGCCCTCCACAATAAAACGCTGACCCGGGAGTTGCCGTGAGGAGTTATACAAAGGAACACGACCCTCCCGTTTACGGGAGTACCCTGAAGGGCATCAAAGGGCTAGGCCGCAGGGATCAAAAATAACTGCCTGGTTTCACCACAACAGAGGCTGGAAGACCGGTACCCACAGCTGCCGCCGACATCCCTGTGTAATCCGGTATGGGGCAGCCCGGCTTCTGCGCGAGTTTCCTCCCTGAAAATGAAAGCCATTATCTGCACAAGGACGCAAACGCCCGTGTCTCTCAGACAGGCATTGCGCCCGGTGAATGCCTGATCAATACTCCGCGTTCTGCGAGGCAGGTGTAATAGCAGCGCCGTGATGTGCGTGCAGGGCCCTGGTCTTCGTCAACAACATGAGTCCGGCAGTGACCTGCCGCTGTTGGAAGTTACGGAAAAACTGATGCAAATCTACAAGGATATATTCCGCGGGATACTCGCCGGCTTGCTGGCGACCTGCATTCTTTCCCTGCTGATGCTGAGCCGGTGGCTGCCCCCGCAATTTGAAACCGTAACCCTGCTGATCGGCATTGCCCGGGTCGTCCTGGAGGGCAGTGGCTTGCCGGCGCCGTTCGCGGGCTGGCTATGGTTCTTTGCCATCGGTGGCGTGTGGTGGGGAACCTGGTTCGCGATTATTGCGCCGATTATTCCGGGGCGCACTTTCCTGGCCAAGGGCGCCGTGTTCGGGATCATTACCGGACTGCTGGTCATCTGGACGATCATGCCGCTTGCGGCGGGTGGGGCGCTGGGCATGAAGCTGAGCCTCTGGCAGCCGCTGGTTACCGTGTCCGAGCACCTGATCTATGGTCTGGCGCTGGGTCTGATTTACCGCTGGCTGAACAGACGATAGGGGTCATGGTCCCCGGCGTCCACCGATGGAGCAACACCTTGTCCTGCAGCCACGCCGGAGTTGCACGGATGGGTCGGGAAAACCTGTCCTGAGTCCCGGCAGTCCGCCTGAATTCGCCTGTTGACACCGTGTCCGATCCCGCCATTTTCATCTCGCTGCTCACCATGGAGCTGCTGATTCCCTGGGCCCGTTCCCTGAAAGACCGGCGCAGTGCCGTGCGCGGCCTGAAAGACCGGCTGCGTTCCCGTTTCAATGCCTCGGTTGCCGAGGTGGCTTGCCAGGACAAGTGGCAACGGGCGACGCTCGCAGTGTGTGTCGTTGATAGTGACAGGCGCCAGCTGGAAGCGACCATGACCCGGGTTATCCAGTTGTCGGAAGAAGCGCACGACTTGCAGATTACTGATGTTCGGCAGGAATGGTTATAGGGAAGCTGCCAGGGTCT
>Ga0210064_1000204_pt1 | contig 28769 bp, 26 predicted proteins | sample Muzzi_CordC_D2_FD_185531 | JGI IMG/M metagenome (GOLD analysis project Ga0210064, IMG submission 185531) | Wetland microbial communities from San Francisco Bay, California, USA, that impact long-term carbon sequestration - Muzzi_CordC_D2 (SPAdes) | ecosystem: Environmental > Aquatic > Marine >... | reverse complement strand
AATGCACGGCATGTACGTGGCGGGAGACGGCCCCGGTGTCGCCGGCAACATCGTATCGGCCAGCGCGACGGGATTGATACCGGCCAAGGCGATCCTAGAAAAAAATTGAAGATTGAAGATTGAAGATTGAAGAATTAATGTATTCTATCTGATTTAAGAAATAAATCAAAACAACACGGCTTTGTGAATTGGGAGATAAAAATCCGCTGGCTTAAAGAGTGTGCTGCAAAGTTGTTCTTTAAAATAAAATGATAGAATTCCTCAAATATTCAATCTTAAATCTTTAATCTTCAATTTTAGTATTACACCACCCGCACCAGCGGCTTTTCCCCATCAGTCACCCGGGCCACCTGAACCGCAGTCTCAACACCGGCGGCATGCAATGCCGTTATCAGGTCATCCGCCTCAGCTTGCGGCACGGAAAGCAGGAGACCGCCGGATGTCTGGGGATCAAAAAGTAGGTCTTCCGCTTCGGAGGACAGGGTTTTGTCCGTTTCCCAGAAGCCGTCGGCCAGCTGGCGATTGGCCTTGTTGCTGCCGGTAGTTTCGCCCTTTTGGTACATATGCAGGGCATTGGGATAAAATGGCAGCCGGTCATATACCATCTCGATTTCCACCCCGCCGCCCCGGGCCATTTCCAGGCTATGGCCCAGAATACCGAATCCGGTGATATCCGTGCAGGCATGGACTTCAAAGTTTAAGGCCGTCTCAATGGCTTTCCGGTTGAGGGCCGCTATCTGCGGTAAAATGGCTTCCAGTTCAGGATACGGCAATTTTCCCGAGCGGTTGGCATTGAACAGGACTCCCGTCCCCAGAGATTTGGTCAGAATTAACGCATCTCCCGCCCAGCAGCCCCGATTGGTCAATATGCGTTCCGGATGAACCTGCCCGGTAACTGCCAGACCATATTTGGGCTCATTATCATCCACCGAATGACCTCCGGCCATGGAGGCCCCGGCCTCTTTTATTTTTTCACTGCCGCCACGCAAAATTTCTTTGAGAAATCCCATATCCAGCTTCTTGGAGGGAAACATCACCAAATTCAATGCCGTCAGGGGCTTGCCCCCCATGGCATAAACATCGGATAAAGAATTTGCGGCGGCAATCTGCCCGAACCACCAGGGATCATTCACCGGCGGAGTTATGAAATCCACCGTACTGATCAGGGCGATATCGGGTGTCAAACGATACACTGCGCCATCGTCACTGGTTTCATATCCCACCAGCAAATTTTCATCAGCCGATACTTCCAGATCACTCAATGCTTCCGACAGAACTGTCGGACCAATTTTAGCAGCTCAGCCGCAGGTTCGCGACAAGCCCATCAATGTCTTTTTTTTCAGAAAGCCCATTACCGATTCCCGCTTCAGATTTGGTTTATTGGTTGATCGCTCGGCGTCTTAGCCGCAAAGTAAATTTGAATGCAAAAAAGAAACTGTTCGTAGAATTTTTTAAGATTGCAAATCAATCACATAATGTCAATATAGCCACGTTGAATTTTCAAGCAAATAATTTTCATAGAAATTTTTTGTTTGACACGCAAATCACCTATTCTTTATACTCCGGCCCGTCGGAGTTGGATGCAAAGTGAATTTTCTGACGCCGGTGGTTCAACTCAAAAAATTTTAATTATCTTATTGGTAGCGTTGGTCTTTTAATCATTACATACGGGAAGATAAATTTTTCAATAAATCGAAAGGGAGGAAAAGAATGAAGTTTGCTATTCTTGGTACCGGAATTATGGGACGCGGATGGATAACGCAATGTGCGATGACCGGACATGATGTGCACTGTTTTGATGCAAACCCGGATATTCTTGCCGGAGTTACAACCGGATGTGACAAGCTAGCCGCAACGGTTGCCAAAAAATTTAAAATCGAGGATCCGGATTTTGTATCCAATGCCGCCCGAAATATCACAACCTACAAAGACCAGGGGTCTTTTATTGAAGCAGCCCAAGACTGCGATGTTTTTTTAGAGGTCATTTTTGAAGATTTAAAACTTAAATGTAAAGTGCTGGCCGATTTTTTGCCGCAGCTTTCCGAAAAGGTTGTTTTCTGGTCCAATACCAGTAGCCTGGACATTAATCCAATGGCCGAGGCCGGCGGCCGCCCGGAACGTTCGATTATTACCCATGGCATGAATCCGGTGCCCTTGATGCCGGGTGTCGAGGTGGTGCCGGGTGATAAAACCACGGCTGAAACCGTCGAATTTACCCGCCGGACACTGCTTGACATGAAAAAAGCGCCCTTTTTAGCACCCAATATCCCCGGTTTCTGGGTAAATCGCCTGCTCGTACCGCAGATGCTGGATGCCGTGCGCCTGTTGGAGCAGGGTAAAATCCAGGTGGAAGACGGGGACATCGGCCTGAACACCAGCCTGGGACATCCCCAGGGCACTTTTAAGCTGCATGATTTTGTGACGGCACCAACTATGCTGCGCGTGGCGCTTCAGATGTATCAGGCATCCAATGATCCGCGCATGTATCCGCCCTTAACCCTCATGCGGATGGTGAAAAACGGTGAATTCGGTGCCAGCAGCGGTCAAGGGTTTTATGACTGGACCGATTTCCGCAATCCTAAACCCCGAGACCTGTCGCATTACGTCATCGGGTCTGCTGAAGACATGCTGGATCAACTAAAATAAGCGCTTGGTGAACCTGAATTGACAATTCCGCCTGCCTTGCTCGAGCGCCGCGCCAATTTGCCGGGCACGGCGAGGCAGGCCCATACCTGCCAAGATATGTTGATCCGGTTTAAACGCTGCTACAGTCGTCATGGGTCAGCCGCCAGAGAATCGGACACAAAAGTTAAAACCGGATTGGTTTCCGACACTCAATCTTTGGCACTTCGTGTCCTGGTGGCAGAAACCTTACCGGCAGCCTTTCTGATTTTCTGTTGCCAAATCCTCCTCTCACAACTTGATAAATAGTATAACAAGCATTATTTTGTTTGGTTATTATTCCTTCATAATTGCCGAGTTACAAAAGTAAGGAATCCTGGCCCAGAGGACCAGGTTTTCAATGTTAGAACAAAGTGCGGGTGTCAATGAAAACTAAATACGGTATCACAGAGACCTTTCTTTACAGTATGGCAGGCCTGGCCGTTATTTCTGTGGCTCTGGTCGGCTATTTCTGGATCAGAAACGAGTATGAAAGGGTTGCAAAAGAGGAGATCACCTTGAGGGAGGAATACCTCGATGCTCAAAAAAGGCTCATTAAACATGAAACCGACCAGGTGATCGGCTACGTCGAATTCAAGATATCCCAGGCCGAAGCAAGATTGAAGCAAATAATCAGTAATCGGACCAATGAAGCCTATGATATCGCTGTAAATTTATACAACCAACACCGGGCGACCCGAAATCCGGCTGAAGTTAAAAAAATCATTAAAGATGCGTTGCGGCCTATTCGCTATAACAACCAACGCGGCTATTATTTTATTACCCGGCTGGACGGTCTTGAAATCCTGTTTGCCGACCGGCCGGAAATGGAAGGCCTGAATTTAAGTGATATGCAGGATACCCAGGGCAAATTTGTTATCCGGGATATGATCGACATCGTCCGAAAATCCGGTGAAGGTTTTTATCGCTATTCCTGGACCAAGCCCAATAAGCCCGGTAAAGACTTTCCCAAGATCGCATATATCAAACACTTTGAGCCCTTTGACTGGTTGATCGGAACCGGCGAATATCTGGATGATGTCGTTAACGATATCCAGCAGGAAGTTTTAGCCCGAATTGAAAATATTGTCTTTGGCGATGATGGTTATGTTTTTGCAGGTCAGTGGGACGGCTTAAGCCTGGTTGGTCCGGCCAAGGACATAAACATGATCGACGTCACCGATGTGAATGGCGTTAAGATTGTCCGGGAATTGATTAAAGCCGCCAAATCAGGGGGCGGATACGTCGATTATGTCATGCCGAAAATAGATAGCGACATTACCTATAAAAAATTGAGCTATACCACCGGCCTTCCGGACTGGCAATGGTATGTGGGTGCCGGGGTCAATGTCGATAAAATTGAAACCGTCATCGGCCAGAGGCGAACCGCATTGCAGCAACGAGTCAGAAACGATCTATTTAAGATTGTGTCCATTCTATTTGCCATACTTTTATTTGTCCTGCTGATCGTTAAATTGGTCTCCAATCGAAATCAGAAAAATTTCAATCTATTTACCGCATTTTTTTCGAAAGCGGCAACTGAATCGGTGAAAATCGAATCCAAAAATTTACATTTCAAGGAGTTTGAAATCCTGGCCCAATCGGCAAACTGCATGATTCGGGAAAGAAATGAAGCTGAAACCGCCTTGCGGAACTCTGAGCGTAACTATCGAGAACTCGTCCAAAACGCCAACAGCATCATTATGCGTATGGATACTGAAGGCACCGTAGTTTTCTTTAACAATTACGCGCAGAATTTCTTCGGCTACAGTGAGGCGGATATACTGGGGAAGAATGTAATCGGCACTATCGTGCCGTCAATGGACCTGGCGGGATTTGACTTGGCCCAGATGATCAAGGACATCGGCGTCCATCCTGAACGTTATGTTTCCAATGAAAATGAGAATATTCGCGCCGACGGCGAACGGGTGCGGGTGGCCTGGATGAACAAGGCCATCTACGATGATAATTCCCAAGTAAAGGAAATACTGTGTGTCGGCATTGATGTCTCCGAAAAATGGCAGCTTGAAAAACGGCTGGCCCAAGCTCAGAAAATGGAAGCAATCGGTACCCTGGCCGGCGGCATTGCCCATGATTTCAACAATATCCTATCAGCCATAATGGGCTATACGGAGCTGTCCCTGATTGACATCCCGCAAGATTCTTCCCTGCGTAAGAATTTAAAGCAGGTCATGAAGGCCGGCGGTCGGGCCAGAGACTTGGTGCAACAGATTCTCACTTACAGCCGACAGCGTGAACGCGAAATGCATCCGATTAAGATCAACCTGCTTGTCAATGAAGCGCTCAAACTGTTGCGTGCCACATTACCATCTACAATCCAGATTAGCTACAGCATAAAGTCCAACCTGGCGGTCATGTCGGACCCCACCAACATCCATCAGGTCATCATGAATCTGTGCACCAATGCAGGCCACGCCATGCACGAAAATGGTGGATTGCTGGAAGTCAGCCTGACGGACGTGGACATCGATGCTGATTTCGCCAAACACCATCCCGGGCTGAAGCCCGGAAAATTTGTACGCCTCACCGTAAGCGACACGGGGCATGGTATGGCGCCGGAAGTCATCGAACGCATTTTTGATCCGTTTTTCAGCACCAAGAAGAAAGGGGAAGGCACCGGTATGGGGCTTTCGGTGGTTCATGGTATCGTCAAAAGCCATGGCGGAACACTGACTGTTGACAGCACTCCGGGACAGGGATCCGTCTTCAAGGCCTTCTTTCCGGCCATTGATTCCGAATGGGTTCCCGACAATGAGCCCGCGGATCTGATGGTTACCGGAACCGAGAGCATCCTTTTTGTGGATGATGAGGTATTTCAATCTGACATTGCCGAACAAATGCTAAGCCGGCTGGGTTACCGGCTGACCACCTGCACCAGCAGTGTCGAAGCCCTTAACTTGTTCCGGCAGGCGCCGGAGAAATTCGACCTGGTAATCACCGACATGACCATGCCCCAAATGCCAGGAGACCTGCTGGCCGCCGAACTCATCTCCCTCCGTCCGGATATCCCGATTATTGTCTGTACCGGTTACAGTGACCGGATCGACACGGATATCGCCAAGGAAATCGGCATCCGGGCATTGGTAATGAAGCCGGTCGTGATGAGAGAAATTGCCAATTGTATTCGGCGGGTGCTGGATGGGAATATCGAGCAGGCAGGGCCATCCTACAAAAGGGGATAGCCTGATTAATCCGCCCTCAAAAATAACGCTTGCAGGTAGGACAAATCTGACGAATCGTCGTATCTTGGGCGAGACGTCAGATTTATTTTTATTTTGTTCGTTTTTCGATCAGGGCCGTTTTGGCTTTATCATACTCTTTTTGGGTTATGATTCCATCTTTATAGGCTTTATCCAGATCCAGCAATTCCTGCCCCAGGGTAGTTGTAATTGTGGAAGGTTCAGCTTTTGATTCTTTCTTACCTCCGATGCATGCAACCATATTCACACACAACAAGAAGGCAAGAACTAAGGCCCAAATTCTTAAAAATCTCATCAAAAACCTCCTTTCCGATTTCAGGGCAGTTCTTTAATCCAGGAACCGTCCTTAAACCACTTTTCGGTCAGATTTTTTAATTGTCCGCTGGCTTCGAGCATTTTTAAAAAGTTGCTCAACCAGTTGATCAGCAAGGTATCCTCGGGTATGGCTATTCCCAGCGGTTCAACGGTAAATTTGGATTGACCGGAGACCAGGCCCTTATCCTGGTTGCGAAAAGCCGTGAACGCGCAGAACGGATAATCGGCAACAATGGCATTCACTTTATCCTGCAAAAGCATATTTATCGCTTCATCATAAGATGGGGTTGGAACCAGTTGCGCCTTGGGGGCGGCCTGCTCAACGAATGACTGGCTGGTTGAATTTTTAAGTGCAGCGACCCGAAATTCCGGATTATTCAAGCCCTCGGCCCCTTGCAACGCATCGATGTTTTGAGCTTTGGTTAAAATCCCCTTGCCGGATACATAATAAGGGCCGACAAATGCCACGTCCCGGTTGCGCTCAAGGGTCATGGTCATACTGGACAGGATCATATCCACTTTACCGGCTTTTAGCGCCGGCAACAAATCCGCAAAAGGCATGGTGTCAAATTTTACTTTGACCTCCATATTCATGGCGATCAGTTTTGCAATATCAGCGTCGTAGCCGATAATTTTGCCATCTTTATTGGTAACGTTTAACGGCGGCTGGGTACCGGTGATACCCACAATTAATTCTCCTCTTTTTAAAATCCTATCCATTGCCTTGCCCGCCACTGCGGTATTCACCGCCAGCAATAGCAGTGCTGAAACAAGGACTAAAGCAACCGTTTTCTTCATTTTTCTGCTCCTTTTTGGGTAATTGGTAAAATCAGTCTGGATTACATACAATTCCGGCAAATTTTGATTTCAATAATTCAAGATCGAGCGGTTTCAGCATGTAGCCGGTAAAACCCATGGATTTGGCCCGCTGTGCATTTAAATCAAATTCACTGGCGGTGATGGCCAAAATCGGGATGGGAGGCTGTTTTGCATCCTGCTCTAAACGTCGTATCGCAGCGGTCAGGTCATAGCCGTTCATTTCCGGCATTTCAATGTCGGTCAACACAACATCATATTTATGATTGCGAAACTTAACGAAGGCATCATTCCCATTAACGGCGGTATCCACTTTGTAATTTAAAGCAGTCAACTGGCTATGCATGATCTCCAGATTGATCTCGTTGTCTTCCACCAGCAGAATATTTTCAATTTTTCTGCATTTTTCAGATTGGAGGTCAGCGGCGCCACCGAGCATTTGCCGCTCTTCATCGTAATCGGCAAAGGTCAGCGCAATGTTGCGGAATGTATCTTCCAGTTCGAGAAACGCATCAACAATATCCGGGTCAAAATGCTTGCCCTTGCCTTCAACAATAATCTCGACCGCCTTTTCATGGGGAAACGGCGGTTTATAGACTCTTTTACTGATCAGCGCGTCGTAGACATCTGCCAGGGCCATCAATCGGCCTGGTGTCGGAATTTCATCGCCTCGCAACCCCTGGGGGTAGCCGGATCCGTCCCATTTTTCCTGATGGGTATAGGCAATCGCTCTGGCATATTGCAAAAACGAATCCTGCCCCAGTTTTTGCTCGGAAATCCGCAGCGCTTCTTCGCCATAGATGGTGTGCTTTTTCATTTCCTCAAATTCATCGTCCGTCAGCCGGCCCGGCTTAAGCAGCACATTGTCCCGCACACCCACCTTCCCTAAATCGTGCAGCGGGGCGGACAGATAAAGCAACTCGATAACATCATCATTCAACTCGGAACGGAATCGCTGATGATCTTTCAAATGCACAGCCAGGGCTTTGACATAGTTCTGGGTCCGCTTGATGTGTCCGCCGGTCTCAGGGTCCCGATATTCTGCCAGTGTTGCCAGGCTTTCAATAGTCACCGCCTGGGTCAGGGCCAGTCTGCGTGTGCGTTCCGCCACCAGCTTTTCAAGGTTATCCTGATGCCGTTTCAGTTCCAGATGATTGTGCACCCGGGCCCGGACCAGTTCCGGGTTAATGGGCTTGGTAATATAGTCCACGGCTCCCAAACCAAGTCCTTTGGCTTCATCCTCGTCATCGACCATTGCGGTAATGAAAATTATGGGAATATGAGCCGTCTTTTTATCCGCCTTCAATCTTCGGCAAACCTCATAACCGTCCATCTCCGGCATCATAATATCCAGCAGGATAAGTGATGGGCCGGCCTTTTGAGCGATTGCCAGAGCTGTCTTACCATTTTTGGCGATCAGCAGTTTATAGCCCAATCCATCCAGAGTTTCATGGAGCAATTGCAAATTGGTGGTATTGTCGTCTACCAGGAGTATTTTATCTTCAATTTGGGAAATGTCATTGGATGAGGTTGTTTTTTTAAGCATGATTCATTAATTCCTCTAGGCGCAAATTGGTCTTTAGGGCCATTTTTCCGACAACATGTTGCCAAAATTGGAAGATTTCAGGCGGATTATGAAACTATGTACTTAGCGATTCAAAGACTGGTCTGCCGGAATCAAAAAAGCGTTTGTTTACACTATGTTAATTTCAATTCAATAGCAATGCAATTTTTAGCATAAAAGAAGTGGCATTAGGAAGTAAAACTAGCTTTCCAATGGCTGTAGAGAGGCAAATTCAATTAGTTGTCCTACGGAAGAGTTTTGTTGGATTTCTACGCCGGACCAGTCTACTAAATGCTGGCCATTGTTGATGTTTTGGTTGAAAAAATATCAGAGCGTTTGAATAAGCCATGACGGGTAATTGATAATCCAAAAATGACTAAAATTTACCGCTATCGGAACGTTATTTTGACAAACGCGCTACCAGTTCCATTTGGCAAACAGTCTTTCGATTTCGCCGGATTGGACCAGGAGCGGAAAACGATAATCAAATATTTTTTTTAGTTTCTTGCCCTTTAGATTATCAGCAAATACGATGTATCTGTCGAGTTCCAAGACTGTTTCGACCGTGTAACGCGAGACCTCAACAATGCCCTTGTTTAACACGGATTCCATATCGTTGCGGGTGTCCAGGAAAAAATCAACCTGATCGTTATCAAGCTGTCGTAGAATATTATCCCTGCTGCTAAATTCTCTTTTGATGACAGGCACTTCCAAAAATTCATCATATGAATAACCTGTGATCCAGGCAACCCTTTTGTTTTGAAGCGACTCCTGGCCGTTCCATTGATTGAGTTCATTTTTTTTGAAAAGCACCAGAACATAATCTTTAATAAAGGGAAATTTTGAGAATAGAGCGCCCTGGATCAGGTCGGGATAAATCCCAACCGCGGCATCAACCCGGTTTTTTTTAACCAGTTTGACCGATCCGTTGTAGGATTGGATGATAAATTTTGTCTTGATCCCCACAGGTTCGTAAATGGCCCTAAATATATCCCAGTACAGTCCGGTGCCGTCTTTGTTGGTTGCATTGGTCCACTCTTCACTGGCCATAACGATTTCGGTGGGGTTATTGCCGGCCAGGGCCGGAAGAGATATTGAACACAATAATGACAGCAACGTAATGCAAATTATTTTATTAAGCGTGCTTGGGCCTTCAGGGTTCACCGTTTTGGGTTTCCTTTCTTTTGTGAACCGGTATCATAGGCAGTTTTTACAGTATGCTGTTAACTTGTATCGTCTGTAATTTCAAAAGCTTTAACTTTTTTTCAGGGCGGACAAATTAGCCGGTTGAAAAACAGGTCATTTAAGATTATCTTTGAAACAGCCCTTATCCGGTATTCAGAAAGGGAAGAATAGGAGTTTATTATTTGGGAAACTGCTTAAATCACCCTGACAAGGAAACCAGCTATGCCTGCTTGAAGCACAATGTTTACATGTGCGCAAAATGTCTTGACTGCCGCGATCCTAAAATTTACTGTAAATTCCGGACATCCTGTGCAATCCATTTTTTAACCAAACGCAAAGGAAATCTTGATAGCAAGGAAGATACCTGATGCCGATCCGGATTAATATTTTAAGCTTGATCCGCTCCTGGCAACCGACTATTATGTTCGAAAAAAGCATGCGCAGCATAAAGCAATTAAGCCGGCGGCGCATAGGGCTGACAAGTTTTTTAGTTTTTCCAAGAACAATCTAAGACCCCGAATATAATATTTCTCAGGGCGGATTAATTAGGCAAATACAATGGATGCGATTCAATACCACCCGATCGGCATTATTCATACCCCCCACCAAACAACTGAAGGAACTCCCATTCAGCCAACCGGGGCCAGGGATGTCGAGGGAAGCATTGAAATATTTCCGAAATATACTTCAGGACTGGTGGATTTGTCAGGCTTTTCGCACATATTCATTCTTTACCATTTTCATCTGGCCAAGAAATATAACCTGGCGGTAAAACCGTTTCTGGATGATCAAAAACGGGGACTATTTGCCACCCGCGCACCGGCACGACCCAACCCTATCGGATTATCAGTAGTTCGGCTAATCGACATAACGAACGGAAACTTACGTGTACGCGATATTGATGTCGTTGACGGCACACCGCTGCTGGATATCAAACCCTATGTGCCGGAGTTTGATGTGCGCGAAGTCGATCAAATCGGCTGGCTTGGAAAAAAGAGCGGAAAGGTTGAGGACGTGGTGGATGATGGCCGATTCAGTACCTGAATCTTGCAGCAATATGACCGGAATTGCGCATTTGGCCATTGTGCCGGCAGTGCCGAGCTCTGTAAGCAGGCATTAGACAACACGCTTCCCATTAACGAATTCATGCACTATATTTGAAAAGAAGTGGCGAACTGTCGTCTGAGGTTGAAAGGCGGAGTTTGCTGGAAGATATAAATCAAATGGAAAGGAAACGTTAAAATGGATCAATTTGGTACGTTCTTACCGATAAATGCCGGGGATTTGTGACCTGCGTCAACAATAATAGTTCCCGTGGTTGGAATTATAGTTGTGTTGCTAATTGGCTGGTTTGGCCCGAAGGTTTTCAAACTATTTAAAAAACTTCGTTCGACCTCAGGCTCATACCCCTCAGGCTTGTCCCGGGTTGAGCCACCGAACGTTTATTAAAATTCGATCGCGTTTCCGACCGTATTAAGAAATACACGGTCTTTGAATTCATTGGCCAACGCTAAAAATGCTCGGGGTCCGGTGCAATGCCCTACTCCGATCATCTCCAGTTTAAATTCCCGCAGATGGTCGATTATCTTTGCTAACTTGCCGTCAGAGGCTTGGCCCAGGTGAAGGCCCCCTAAAATGGCATGTATCTTGGCGGTGCCTTTCAATCGGGCGACATGCGTCAGCGTATTGATCACGCCCCGGTGGCTGCAGCCCAATATAACAACCACCCCTTTAGCTGTGTCCAGAATCAAAGCCTGGTCATCTGCTAGGGTATCGCGAATGACCGCTGCATCATTTTTCAGAAAAAACCCTGCCTCAACATTTTCGAAGTCGTTCTCCAGCGCTATTTCGCCGGACGTCATCACGCCGGGAGCGATCTCGATCGGGTTTCGATTAAACTCCACGGTAATACCAGCGTTTACAATGTCATGTTGATCAATCGGTATACCGATGTATTTATATTTCCCATTGCTTTCCTTGACTTTGGGACTGAAAACATCCGGGTGTCCATACAGCGTAAATTTTTTGTTGGTTTGCAGGACATTTTGCAGACCGCCGCTGTGGTCATAATGACCATGGCTTAGGACTACGGCATCAACTTGGTTGAGATCGATACCCAGCACCCGAGCATTATTGGAAATGGCGAGCCCCTGACCGGTATCAAAAAGGATCTTGCGATCACCGGATTCAATGTAAAATGACAGACCGTGTTCGGCGAGCATGGCTTTACCGCCCTGCGCAACAGAGTTTTCGACCAGGGTGGTAACGGTAATTGGCACAGAAGCCATCCTTTTTATTGCAGTAGACGATCCCAGTAAAATAGATTTCGGGTGTCAGGTTTCAGGTGTCAGAACAAACTCAATAATGCCAAAAAACACGAAACTCACCAAAAACTAAATCAACCCAATCAGCGAATCAACCAGTCAACTTAATCAACGTAGTCAACTCATCAACTTTAGCCCGTTAAATTCTTCGCAGAAGACGAGCGCAGCGGATTTAACCGGGCCAATCAAGTATTTTCAAACAAGCTCCGCCAACTTATCCGCGATGCTGCCGAAAGCCCGGGTGACGTCCGAACTGCTGTGGATCTCCTGGTAGCATGCGCCCGAATCAGCGCAGGCGACCATTCTGGGGTCAAATGGAATACTGCCCAGGAAATTAATGCCCATTTGACGGGCTGTTTTTTCACCACCGCCTGATCCGAAAAGTTCGATCATCTCATTGCAGTGCGGACAGGCAAAGCCGCTCATATTTTCAACCAGGCCGAATATCTCCATATTGACGGTTTTACAAAAATTTATCGATTTTCTGACATCTGCCAGGGCCACTTCCTGGGGTGTTGTAACGATAACCGCCCGCGCATCGGAAATGGTCTGGGCAACCGTAAGCGGTTCATCACCGGTTCCCGGTGGGGAATCGATAACCAGAAAATCGAGATCACCCCAGTCAACATCACCGATAAATTGCCGAATGGCCGAAAATTTTAAAGGTCCGCGCCATATTATTGCGTCATCCTTGTTCGGCGTAAATGATTCGATTGATATCGCTTTCAGATTTTGCGAGTAACTCATGGGATTGAGTTTTTTATTTTGATTCACCTCCGGCGTTCCTTCAAGTCCCAGCATCCTGGGCACATCCGGTCCATGCAGATCCACATCGATAATGCCGACATTAAAGCCTTTGTTGGCTAAAGCAATGGAAAGGTTTACCGACGTGCTGGTTTTGCCTACCCCACCCTTGCCACTCATCACCAGGATCTTGTTTTTAATTTTGCCTAGCGACGCCTTGACCGCCGCATCCTGTTCAGCCTGCACATTTTTCGGGTTTTTTGGCATTTCATTTTGAATATCCATCGTGCCTATGACTCCTTTTGATTCAGTAATATGTTATTGTCTTTTTTTAATTTATGTTAGCCACGAATTAGTGCGGTACTTTTTTACATGTGAGCCAATAGTGAATAAATTAATTTCGTGCAAATTCGTGGCTCTCTTTATACGTATAGACTGAGTAAGAGATGTAACTTGATCAATCTCTCTTTTTTTTGATTCGGTAAAAATCGATATGACTGCACGAAGGGCAGTGTTCCGGTCTGCCGGTACCCACGGGTTCCTCCCATTCGTGATCGCAATGGCTGCAGTGAAAAACCCGGGTCGTATCCATCAGCTGATAATTGCCCCCTTCGACATTGATGGCTTTGCCGTTGATCAAGGCGTCCGCAACCGCTTCTCGGGCGCGTTGAATAATTCGACCGAACGTTGCGCGGGAGACACCCATGTGGTGCCCGGCTTCTTCGTGTGACATCCCCAAGAGATCGGAAAGGCGGATTGCCTCACGCTGGTCAACGGTCAGGCAAACCTCCTCCAAATCAAACATCGGTATTCCCCTGGGCTTGAAGTAGCTGATTTCCGGATTAAATGCCACCCGGCGCTCTTTTTGAGGTCTGACCATGAAGACTCCTTTATGAGAATATTCTCAAAAACTGAAAATTAAATATTACTGCACGAATTGTCAAGATATTATTCAGGACGGGAATTAAAGTTTCACTATAAATATCCGATAATACCAATGGCAACTGTAAATACCAAGATACCTCATCCGACTGTCCAATATGAGCACTCAAAATCAAGCATCAAAAAAATACAACGTTGTTCTTTCCAAATTGTTCCAGATAGTTATAGATTTAACTGAAGAACAGCAACCGGCCCTCCTGCGTCATGCCGAAGATCTATTCGCCAAAGAAAAAAGAATCAGTATTGGACAGAATTGATTTTGTGTTTATCTTCGATGATCAAGGAGGTGCAACTATGGATTTTGGAATAGAGGGAAAAGTTGCCCTGGTGACTGCGGCAAGCCGGGGTTTGGGACGCGGTTGTGCGGAACAGCTGGCCGCTGAAAAGTGCCGGGTAGCGATCTGTTCCCGGGATGGCGCTGCAGCAAAACAGGCAGCCGGGGAAATCTCAGCTAAAACCGGAGCCGAAGTTTTGGGATTTGGGGCCGATGTGAGCAAAATTGAAGATACCAGCCGTCTGCTTGAAGCAGTTAAACAAGCTCTGGGAGATCCGGAAATTCTGGTGACCAATGCCGGCGGTCCGCCGCCGGGAACATTCGCCGGCACTGCCCTGTCGGAATACGAAAAGGCTCTCGATCTGAACTTGATGAGTGCTGTGCGACTGATTCATGGCGTCACACCGGCCATGAAGACCAAAGGCTGGGGCCGGGTTATTGCCATCACCTCAATTTCGGTCAAACAGCCCATCGGCAATTTGTTGCTGTCCAATATGGCTCGGGCCGGGCTGACGGGTTTTTTAAAAACCATTGCCACGGAATTGGCACCGGCCGGCATCACCGTTAATGCATTGCTTCCGGGCACCCATAAAACATCGCGTATCGATCAGCTGGTACAGGACCGTGCTACCCGCGAGGATAAGCCACCTGAGGAAGTCTACCAGGAGATGATGAAATCCAATCCCAGCCAAACCATAGGCAACCCTTCTGATTTCGGGGCGGCGGCAGCCTTTCTGGCCAGTGCACAGGCCCGGTATATAACGGGCCAGAATTTATTGGTCGACGGTGGAAATTACCGCGGTCTGCTTTAAGCATAGACCGACCGGTTCCAGGTTCACAGTTCAAGGTTTACCCGCCTATGGCGGCGCCGAAGGCGACCAGGGTTCAAAGGTTACAGCTCATGAACGCTGCGCATAATTTCAGACATTAATGGAGAATCAATAATATGTTTCGCAAAAAAAATAGCGGTGACTCACGTCAACTTGTGGAAGGAGTTGAGCTAACCACCCTGGTTCACGGTGAAAAGACGCTGATGGGCCAATTTAAAATCGCCAAGGGGTCGGTAATCCCGGCCCATTCCCATCCCCACGAACAGACCGGTATTATGATCTCCGGTAAAGTCCGATTCAATGTTGGCGGAGAATTTACAGAGGTGGAAGCCGGAGACAGCTGGTGCCTGAACGGCGGTGTGGAGCATTCGGTAGAAGCCCTGATGGATTCAGTGGTTGTGGAGGTCTTCTCTCCGGTTCGCGAAGACTACCTGCCCTGACTATTAATCAGCGTAATCTGATCATTCAACGTCCAGAAATCGTAGATGACCCCGATTCCAAGGAATCCGCCGGTCAAAAGGTACAATATTCCGCTGATCCATTTTCCCATATACATGCGGTGAATACCAAATAGTCCCAAAAATGTCAGCAGGATCCAAGCCACATTATAATCGATCCTGCCTTCCCGGAATCTTAAAGACGCCCGGCGGTCCATACCGGGTATCAGAAACAGATCGACGATCCAGCCGATGAAAAACAAACCCAGAGTAAACAGGTAAATGGTTCCCGATATGGGGTACCCGAAATAAAATCGATGGGATCCGGTAAAGCCAAAAATCCACAGTATGTAACCTATGGTTTTACGGTGCGTATCGTCAGCGTTGCTCAAATTTAAGTTCTCCTTATTTATCCGCCTTGTGAAATAGTGAATTCGAGGGCAGAACTGTACTGATGGAACCAAAGAGCAAGCGGATTAATTCTCAGAAGATGCCGCCTCGGGCGGCTGCCAGCGAATTACCTGGTTTTCATAGTCAATGGTGTACGGCATGTTTTTTAAGAAATTCATTCCCAGCAGACCGCTGTGCGAGACCGCCGGACCTTCATGGGTTATGATCAGAACACTGGCATTTTTCATGTTAAACGGTCCGACTTTAAAATAATTGACCTGACCTGTTTCAACATAAATGTTTTGTCCGCCGGCAATTTGAGCCAATCCTTTTTTTAGGGCAACGATGTTTAACTGATCGGCGACACCACGATGCAGGACGATCTGTGATGCCCCTGTGTCCAGCAGTAAATTAACCACCAGTTCGACCCCGTTGTTGGAAAGTGTTACCGGAACCAGGATGCGATTATCTTCGATGATGACTTTGGTTTGCATCCTTTCCAGCAATTTTTGTTTCGTTTCCTCAGCCTTTCTTTTTTCTTCTGCTTCTTCTGCCGCCTGAATCTCCTGTATCTGCTCCTTCAGCTGATTTTGGTTTTCCCGTTCCTGCTGCTGTAATTGCTCACGCTCTCTTTGCTGAGCCCGGGATCTTTCCGGTTTGGAAAGATGATCATACTTCTCGCGGTAAACCTGGATTTGATCGTGATATTCCTCGGGTACCTTGGTCAGATCGTCCACATAATAAACACGGCCCCGGGCATCAACGTACTTGTAAAACTCCGAGTACAAATTCGGTGGCAAACACAGCCAGCAGGCCAAGAGAAATATTGGTAAATACAAATATTTAATATAGTTATTCATAGGTAATTCGGCGAATTTTAAAGTTTTTTTATAACCATTAGTTTCGAGCCGGCAGCCAGTGCACGATCGAATTCGCGTAATACGAAAGCACATCATACTCCGTGGCAACCGGTTGGTAGACGCCATCGACTTCGACAACCAGTCTTCTTAATTTTAGCATATTTAATGCATTGATGATAGTTTCAACTCGACTTTCACCGGTGACATACAGCGGCGCGCCCTGTGACTGAAGCTCCTCAATTAAGCGGTTGGTTCGGGATTCAACTTCGAAGGCGTTTTGGCCCTGCCGGTTACCATTGTTTATAACCGTGGACACCAGCGAAATCGGCAATACCGGAATGACCTTTTTTATGGCTGCCATCAGCTGATCGGCCAGTTTGGCGACCTCCTGGAATCTGAGGCTGCGCTCCATCCGGCTAAAATCAATTTGATTTTGGCGGCAGTATTTCCGCATCGAGATCGGCGGACCGAAATTAACACATGCATAACCGAATCGTTGCCAGCGGCTCAAGATCATCAAAACCAGGCAGCGCCGGATAAACCCCAGAGTTGTCATCATGACAAACCAATTGCTGCGTTTGGGGGCCGCTGTGTCCAAGGTTCGCAGCAGGCTGCGATCTTCCAGGGTGCGATCGTAGTTGATTCCCACCGGAACAAAAACAATGTCCCGATCCATTTCCGGCTTATAGTTGCGCAGCATATAATCCAAAACACCCAATCTGGGTGTCTGCAGGCGGCCGTCACGGCTGAGACTGCCTTCGGGAAAAACCGCCTGGCAAACACCTTCCCTAGTTGCCATGTGAATATAACGTTCCAGTACCCGCCGGTATAAGGGATTGCCCGATTTTCGGCGGACAAAGTAAGCGCCCATGGCTCGAATCAGGGTCTGCAGCGGCCAGATTTTTGCCCACTCCCCGACGGCATATGACAGCGCGGTTTTTTCGGCCGCTAAAAACGACACCAGCAGGTAATCCATGTTACTGCGATGATTCATTATGAATACGACGGTGGACGCCGAGTCGATGTTTTTTAATGCTTCATCTTCGCTAAATCCAATGCGAACCCGATAAAGCAGCCGGGCGATTTTTTTAGCAAGCCAGTACCCGAAGCGAAAATACAGGTAGGCATTAAAAGAAGGGACGATTTCTTTGGCGTAGGCTATGACTTCGGCCTGTACGATCTCGCGCGGGCACTCCCGTTGAACCGCCTCTTGCTGGATAGCTTCAATCACCTGCGGATCATAGACGAGACGATCAATCAGCACCTGGCGCTTGGTGATCTGAAATGGTTTGATCTGGATGTCCAGGCGCGTGCTGATCTCATCGATTACCCGATTAATCCGCCGCCGCAAAAACCAGCGCGTGCTGGGAATCAGCACACGATCCAGAACAGCCCACAGGGCCATGCCGATCAGAATTATGAAGAGCCAGATCGAAAGTGTGATTTGATGGTCCATGCCCGGCCAAATTACATTGAACGTTTTGAGTTGCCCAATCGAATGGATGCTGCACCAGTGAAGTATTCCAATTGCAGCTGCCCCGGCTTGTAAAATCACCGCTGCTGCCGAATTCTACCATGGGCACTTGCCAGTTTAAGATTATTCTCTTATAATACGAATAGTCATTAATCACAATGCCTTCAAAGGATGAAAATGTCAACCAGACGGATCCTCATATTTGCCCCCCTGATCCTTACCCTGTTTCTGCTCCAGTCATATTATTGGGTGCCCACCTACGAGCAGCAGGCCCGCGGCAATCCCGAACGCTATAATGAATACATCACCGGATCGATCGGGGATGCGGCAATGTTAAATCCGATCCTCTCGGCGGATAGTGCCAGCAGTGAAATTGAATCCAAAGTATTCGAAGGCCTCATCGATCGTGATGAGAACCTGCATTTCAGGGGTCGCCTGGCCAGGTCCTGGCAAATATCCGAAGAGGCTTACTTTTACGTCAACGGCTCGGCAACGATCCCGGGCGGAATGGGTTCGGATGCCGCAGAAATTGTGACGTTGATAGACAAGGCCCGTCAAGACAAAAAACTGTCTGACGAGAAATTAAAAAAATCACTGGCCAACATCAAAAAAATATCTATTATCGGTCCTCAGAATCTTTCGATTACCAGAAAGATAGCAGATCCCGGCGACAACCAGAAGAGAATCGAAGTCAAAATCGACGCAGCTGCGCCGACCAGAATAAAATTAGAGCTGAATCAAGTGGACCAGGAACTTTTTGAGAATCTCTCCCGTTTGCTGGGTTCAGATTATTTTAATTCCTTCAGCCCTGAAATATTCCTGACCACCGATCCAGGGCTGCCGCCGGATCAGCGGGTGGCGCTTGCCGGTGAATTGCTGCCCGCCGTCGAGCACAACCCCCTGATTATTTTTCACCTGCGACCCGACGTTGCGTTTCAGGACGGCCACATATTTGATGCCCATGATGTCAAATTCACCTATGAAGCTATTTTGAATCCCAAAAACCTCTCGCCCCGCATCGCCGACTATGAACCGGTGAAATCAGTAGAGGTCATCGACCCGCTCACCGTGCGCATCGTGTATAAGCGGCTTTATTCGCCGGCCATCGGCACCTGGGCGATGGGAATTCTGCCGGAGCATCTGCTCAACGAGGCGGCCCTTGCCAAAGAAGCCGTCGCACTCGGCAAAGATCCCGCAACCTTTTCGATGCGTCAAAGCTTGTTCAACCGGCGGCCCATCGGCTGCGGCCCATTCATGTTCAGGGAGTGGAAATCGGATCAGTACATTACGCTGGACCGTTTCGACGGTTACTGGGAAGGGCCTGCCAACTATCACAAATATGTTTTTCGGGTCATCCCCGATCTGCTGACCCAGGAAATGGAATTTTATGCAGGAACGCTCGACAGTTACAGCGTTCAGCCCCATCAGGTCGAACGCTTTAAATCAGATCCCCGCTTCCAGAGTTTTTCCGGAACATCTTTCGGCTATACTTACATCGGCTACAACCTGCGACGCAAACCATTTGACGATGTGCGGGTGCGCCGGGCGCTGGGCATGGCCATCGATGCCAACAAAATCATCCGCTACGTGATCCACAACCAGGGCGAAAGGATCACCGGTCCTTTTGTCAAACAAACCGATTACTACAATCAGGCGGTCAAACCGATACCCTACGATCCCCAGGGTGCTTTGGAATTGCTGGCTGCGGCCGGGTGGAAACGCAACCCGGAAGGCTGGCTCGAAAAGGACGGCCGGCGGCTGCAGTTTACGCTGATCACCAACAGCGGCAATGACATCCGCAAGGCTATTCTGGCCATCGCACAAGATGCCTGGAAGCAGATCGGCATCGATGTGAGAACCGACCTTCTGGAATGGTCGGTGTTTATTCAGGAACGGGTCAACAAGTTGGACTTTGATGCCCTGGTGCTGGGCTGGTCCATGGGCATTGACCCCGACCTTTACCAAATCTGGCACTCCAGCCAAACGGGTCCTCATCAGCTTAATTTTGTCGGGTTTAACAATCCTGCAGCCGATGAGCTCATCGTCAAAATCAGGCAGGAGTATGACTTGCAGACCCAGAGCGAATATTGCCACCAGCTGCACGAAATCATTGCCCGTGAACAACCTTATACATTTTTATATGTCGGTAAATGGACCGCGATTTTGGACAAACGCATCGTCATCAAAGAAGTCGATGATACCGGTCAAATTAGCTACCATAAAATCACCCCCACCAAGACCGGCAATTTCCAGTACTACTTCAACCGGTGGATAAAACTGCCCGAGATGCCCGAACTGGCGTCGTAAAGGAATTAATATGCTGTCATTTATCGGACGCAGTCTTGTTCAAAAACTGATCACCCTCTTTTTTGTTTCGATTGTATCCTTTATGATCATTCACCTGGCTCCCGGCGAGCCCAGTCAGGTGGATCCGTTGAACCCGAAATTTACCCCTGAAATGGTGGAACGTTTTCGCCAGGCCTTTCACCTGGATGAGCCCCTTTACATCCAGTATCTATATTTTTACCGAGATCTTTTCGCCAGCAAAACCGTTTCCTGGAAAGACAATCAACCGGCGCTCAAAAAAATCTGGGAACGTTTCATGAACAGTCTGCCGCTGTTCATCGTCGGCACGATCCTGACCTGGACCATATCGTTTCCCGTCGGCATCCGTTCGGCGATTGCCAGGGGCGGTATTTACGATCGTAGCGCAACTTTTTTTTCCTATTTCCTGATCTCCATTCCCGGATTCTATTTTGCTTACATTTTAATCATCTTCGTAGTCACCCAATTCCAGGTTCCGGTAATCGGCATGGAAACCTTTGGGGCCGGCGGCACGTCATGGCTCCAGATGATAATGGACCGAACCTGGCATTTGCTCCTGCCGTCGATTTTAGGTGCTACCGGCGGCATCGCCATTCTCTCGCGCTATGTCCGCAGCCAGATGCTGGAGGTTGAAGGACAGGATTACGTCCGGACCGCCAAGGCCAAAGGGCTGGCGCCGGAGCAGGTGCATTACAAACACGCGCTGCGCAATGCGCTGTTGCCGTTTGTCACCATGTTCGGTATGATATTGCCGGGTCTGATCGGCGGCTCTGTGATCATCGAATCCATATTTTCCTGGCCGGGAATGGGCCGGATGGCATATGAAGCCATCCTGGCCCGGGATTATCCGGTAATTCTAACGATCAATTTTGTTTCAGCGGTCCTGGTTTTAGCCGGCACCTTTATCTCTGATTTGCTCTACATGGTGGTTGACCCGAGGATAAGACTGTGAGTAATATCAACGGAAATGATCTTTCCCGGGACGTTGCCCTGGAAGAACCGGCAGCTCCCAAACGGACCCGACTGCAGGAATTCTGGCGTCTTTTCAAAAAAAACCGCCTGGCAATTTTAGGACTGGCCATATTTATTCTCTTTTTTTGCAATGCCCTGATCGGACTGGTTTTAACATCAGGCAAAGACCCTATTTTCGATCCCGGCCTGATCAGACTGCAGGAAAAACTGCTGCCACCGCTGACAAGGCCCAATCTGGCAAGCCTGCAGCCCGATGAAACGCCGGCCTTCGGCATTTATCTTTTCGGAACCGATGACCTGGGTCGCGATGTTTTCGCCCGTATGCTCCAGGGCGCCTGGGTATCACTGACCGTCGGATTTGTTGCCGTCGGCATATCGGTGTTGATCGGAATATTCATGGGCGGTATTGCGGGTTACTTTGGACAGCACTATATCCGCCTGGACCATCTGCTATGGATAAGCTTGCTGATAGCAGGTGTCGGATTGCTGGCAACCGGACATTCCTATGCCGGCAGCATCATGGTAATCGGCGTTGCCGTCGGTCTGTTTTTATCACGTTCAGCAAAAAAACTGCCGGGGTCCGGCATTCTGAAAAAAAATACCATCTCGATCGACACGCTGATTATGCGCTTTGTAGATATCATGTTGTGTTTCCCCAGCTTTTTTTTAATTCTGACGGTGGTCGCCCTGCTTCCGGCCAGCATTTACAACATAATGATTGTCATCGGGTTGACCAGCTGGATGGGAGCCACCCGGTTTGTTCGGGCTGAATTTCTTTCTCTACGGGAGCTGGATTTTGTCTCAGCTGCCAGAGCTTTAGGGCTCAGCAATTTAAGGATTATTTTTCGTCACATGATGCCCAACGCCGTGGCGCCGGTCCTGGTGTCCGCTACCATCGGAATTGCCATGGCAATTCTGACCGAAGCCGGTTTGAGTTTCCTGGGGTTCGGCGTACCACCGCCCCACGCCACCTGGGGCAATATTCTTTCGGACGGCAAACGCTTTATTTTTGATGCACCCTGGCTGACCTTTATTCCGGGGTTCGCCATCCTGGTGGTGGTGCTGTCTTTTAATTTATTCGGCGAAGGGTTAAGGGATGTGATGAATCCGAAGCTAAGGGAGAGACAGTGAAAAGAAATGCCTAAAATGTCTAAATTGCCTAAAATGCCTAAAGTTGTGGAATGCTATCGATTTAAATTTGATATAATAAGAAAAATGAAGGAAATTCTAATTATCTTATCGTTTGTGGTAATCACAGATCGAATTTGACTTAAAAAAAGAGGGAGCGCAGCGACTCATCAATTTTAGGCAATTTAGGCATTTTAGGCATTTCTATTTCTACTATATCAAAAATCAAATATGACAACCCAAAACGAAATTTTATTATCCGTCCATGACCTGCGGGTTTACTTCCGCAGTGATGACGAACTGGCCCGGGCGGTGGATGGTGTCAGTTTCGAAGTGGGGCGCGATGAGACGGTGTGCCTGGTGGGCGAGTCCGGATGCGGTAAAACCGTATCCGCTCTTAGCATTATCGGACTCGTACCGATGCCTCCGGGGCAAATTGTTAGCGGAGAAATCTTTTTTAAGGGTCAAAATCTCATCGGTTATGACGAGGAGGCCCTGCAGGGGATTCGCGGCAACCAGATATCCATGGTATTCCAGGAACCCCTGACATCCTTGAATCCGGTTTTCACCATCAAAGACCAGCTTGCCGAAGCCATCCGAATCCACGAAAGCGGATCGGAACAACAAATTGAATCGCGCTGCCTGCAATTGCTCGAGGATGTGGGAATCCCTTCCGCCGGTGAGCGCCTAAGCGATTACCCGCATCAGTTGAGCGGCGGGCAGCGACAGCGCGTTATGATTGCCATGGCCCTGGCCTGCAATCCCGAACTGATTATTGCCGATGAACCCACCACCGCTCTGGATGTGACCGTTCAGGCGCAGATATTAAGATTGCTGGACACCATTCAAAAAGAACGCGCCATGGCGGTGCTTTACATCACCCACGACCTGGGCGTGGTCTCCAAAGTGGCCGACCGGATCTACGTCATGTATGCCGGAATAATCGTCGAGCAGGGCAACAAGGATCATATTTTCCATGAATCACAGCATCCCTACACCCGGGCCCTGCTGGCATCGCTGCCGCGTCGATCAAAGCGCGGAAAAAGGCTTTACAGTATTCCGGGCACAGTGCCGAATCCGGCATACAAGCCCGCAGGCTGTCCTTTTCATCCACGCTGCTCCCATGCGGTCCGGGCCTGCCGGGAACAGTTTCCAGATACCTGCGACTACGGCGACGGTCATTTGGCCCGGTGCCCGGTGATTTTCAGGGCGGATTAATTAGATGAATTCCATTGGATCCAAAAATAACACGATTCTGCAGATTGACGGACTGAAGAAATATTTTCCGATTCACCGCGGGTTATTGCGGCGCGTGACCGGCTGGGTCAAGGCGGTCGAAGACGTGTCCTTTCGAATCGAAAAAGGCAAAACTTTAGGGCTGGTGGGTGAAAGCGGCTGCGGTAAAACAACCGTGGCGCGGCTGATTCTCAGGCTGTTACAGGCCGATGACGGAAAAATCATCTTCAACGAACAGGATATTTCCGGTCTGACCGAGAAGGAAATGAAACCCTTTCGCAAACAGATCCAGATCATCTTCCAGGATCCTTACGGATCCCTGAACCCCAGAATGACCATCGGTCAAACGCTCTCGGAAGGCCTTCAGATCAGCGGTGTTCGACAGAAGGCAGATCAAGCTGAGCAGCTCGAAAAATTACTGGGGATGGTCGGAATGTCGCCGCGCAGTATCGACCGCTATCCGCACGAATTCAGCGGCGGACAGCGCCAGCGGATCGGTATCGCCCGGGCTTTGAGCGTGCAACCGTCACTGGTAATCTGCGATGAACCGGTATCGGCCCTGGATGTTTCGATCCAGGCTCAAATCATTAATCTGTTAAAAGATTTGCAGGACCAACTGGCATTGAGTTATCTGTTCATTTCCCATGACCTGAATGTGGTCGGCTATCTGTGCAATGATGTTGCCGTTATGTACCGCGGCCAAATAATGGAGTATGCACCGACCGATGAGCTTTTTGACCGCGCCTGTCATCCATATACCCATTTACTGCTCTCGGCTGCACCGGATGCAGCAGCTGCGGCCGGACCAGCCCCGGTACCACTGGCGGCAGAAACTCCGCAAAGCGCGCCGGCCACAGCGGGATGCAGCTTCCGATCAAAATGTGCCGTGCAGGAGAGGCAGTGTCACGATACAGACCAGGTGTTCACCAAAGTCGGTGACGATCATTATGTGCGTTGCTGGAAAGCAGCAGAAGGAAAAGGTTTTTAAGCACGTGTACAATACGGAATTAAACACACCCCAGGCAGAGCTTGAGCTGCGAATCAAAAACTTAAAGCATCACCTCAGCCGAAGTTCCCTCGACGCCGCCTTGATTGCCCAACGCGTTGATCTGCTATATTTTTCCGGCACCTTTCAGCAGGCCTGCCTCTACATACCGGCTGACGGAGACCCCATCCTGATGGCAAATAGAAACACGCAACGGGCCATGGCCGAATCCAACCTGGAAACGATCGTGCACCTGGACAGTCCCAGGTATATTCCGGATATCCTGAAATCAAGAGGCTATGATATGCCCAAGAACCTGGGGCTGGAGCTGGATGTCCTGCCGACCAACATGTTTCTTAACTATCAACAAATTTTCAACGGCGCTGAAATATCGGATATCTCTTATCCGATTCGACTGCTGCGCGCCGTTAAATCTCCCTATGAAATCGGAATCATGCGTCGGGCGGCCGAACTGTCTGATCAGGTCGCCGGCCAGGTTCCCAACATATTGCGTGAAGGTCTAACGGAGCTTGAGCTTGCCGGCTTGATTGAAGCGCAAGCCAGAAGACTGGGCCACCAGGGAGCCATAAGGATGCGTCTGTGGGGCAGTGAAATGTTTTACGGGCATCTGCTGTCCGGTCCTACGGGAGCCGTGCCCAGTTATCTGTCTTCTCCGACCGGCGGCACCGGTGCAAGCCCGGCGATCGCCCAGGGCCCAAGCTTTAAAACCATCCGACGCCACGAACCGGTGATGGTGGATTATATCTTCGCCTACAACGGCTATCTGTCGGATCATACCCGCATTTATTCACTGGGGACATTGCCCCAGGAACTGCTTGACGCCCATGCCGCCATGCTGCAGGTCCAGGAAGCGGTTAAAAAAATCGCCCGACCGGGAGTTGCATCCGGCGAAATTTACGATCAGGCCCTGGCTAAAACCCGAGAATTAGGCTATGAAGATCATTTCATGGGCGCCGGCGGCGAGCGGGTGCGCTTCGTCGGCCACGGCATTGGGCTGGAGGTCGATGAGTTTCCGTTTTTGGCCGCCGGTCAGAAATTTAAATTGCAGGCAGGCATGACCATCGCGCTGGAACCCAAACTGATATTTCCGGGTCAGGGGGTCGTCGGCATTGAAAACACCCACGTGGTGACCGCAGATGGTTTGGAGCAGTTTGGGAAATATCCGGAGGAAATAATCATAATTTAAATCCAAATTGATCGGTTCTGGGTTCAGCCCAGCCGCTGGCCTGAAAAGCGGCCAGTTTGATCGAAGACGAAACCTTTTTGGAACCTGATAACAGTTTAAGAGTCTTGTGGGAGCGGTTTCCAACCGCGATTGAATCGGTCGGGCCAGCATCTGTAATCGTGGTTAATAACCACTCCCACCAGACATTAACTTTAACCTAAAAATAACCTTAACTCAGATGAAGTTTCATATTCGTATGATTAGGAGGTCGCAATTATTATGAGAACGATACAGTCCCCTGTTCAATTACGTCAACTCATTAGAAGCGGCGAGTGGACCACTCCCACATCCGGTGAGGCCTCCGGCTATTTGCAGGCCAACCTGGTGATGCTGCCGGCGGATGAGGCCTTTAATTTTTTGCTCTTCTGTGTTCGCAACCCCAAGCCCTGTCCGATTTTAGACGTGTTGGAGCCCGGACAGGTCGAGCCGCTCATCGCGCCCGGTGCTGATCTGCGCACGGATCTGCCCCGCTACAAAATCTTCGAAAACGGCGCATATCAAACCGACGTCGAAGATGTCAGTGACTATTTTACCGATGATATGGTCAGCTTTTTGCTGGGCTGCAGCTTTTCATTTGAAAACGCCATGCTCGCCGCCGGACTGCCGATCAGAAACATCGAGGAAAACAGAAATGTCTCTATGTATACCACCAGCCAAAACTGCATTCCGGCCGGCCCTTTTTCAGCCCAACTGGTGGTGACCATGCGGCCGATGACACCCCGGCAGGCCATTAGGGCCGTCCAGGTGACCACCCGATTCCACTTGACCCACGGCGCTCCGGTGCACATCGGAGACCCCGAGAAAATAGGAATCAAGGACCTAGCGCATCCGCAATTCGGTGATCCCGTAACGATTCGGCCCGACGAAATACCGGTCTTCTGGGCCTGCGGCGTAACATCCCAACTGGCAGCCACTTCCGCCCCGCTTTCCCGCGTGATCACCCATGCCCCGGGCCACATGTTTGTCTCGGACCTCAAAGACGAGGACCTGACGATACTCTAGTCAATTGGGCGAAGCCCGATCGTGTCCGTTGTTTGGGGTTTGTTGCCCATGGTCAAAAAATAGAATCCAAAAACACGGTTTGCATATAGGCAACTATCGATTCATTAATATTGGCGTACTTCTCCCGCACACCCCAATACAATTTCCGCACAAATGTCCCGCTTGGCATTCTGTTTTAAGGGGTGCAAACAAAATCATTTTCAATATTAACAACCTTTCTTGAAAAATATTCCTGCTCGGTCTTGTTCAAAGGTTCTCCATTTTTCCGGGCTCAAATCATAACGCGAAGCTTCAGAATACATGTCAAGCAATTCTTCCGAATCCACTTACCCGGTAGCAGAAGCCGCAATGCAATCCTCTCTATCAACAGAGGTTCCTCGGAACATGATGCTAAAGACAAATCAAATCAGAGAAAACATGGCATTTCGTTTTCTCTGGCGCAACTCGCATTCTTTGATGTACGTCGTATTATTCTAGAAGATCTGGATCACAGCGATGATGAAAGACGATATTACTGTTTAGGGAAGATTGCGAACGAAATCATGACTGTCCGTTTTACGTATCGAAAAAGCAAAATCCGAATTATTGGCGCCGGATATTGGCGGAAAGGAAAACAAATATATGAAAGGGAAAATAAAATACACGGATGAACCAATTGGAAAAGTAAAGGTTATAAAAGATTTTCTGCCATCACCGGCGGATTTGGCTTTAAAAAAAGAAACCGTTAAAGTTACAATCTCGCTCAGCAGAGCCAGTAGCGTATTGTCTGATGCCAACCCATTTTTTATGTGGAGCTCCACATAAAAAATGATTGGTCATCAACGCCCAGGCGTAAATTGCCGTTTTCGTACCGACCGCAAGTTCTCCCATGCGCGTGACAAAGTTTTTACGATCTGCAACATCATCAACTATCCGGCGTTTGTTGATCCCTCGCAATATTACGTGATGCAAGGTTCCAGACGCATCCAATCGCGCTCGTCGCGGCATCGGTTCTCTCCTTTTTCATGCTTTTATACATCGCATAAAATCCTTTAGTCAACTTTGTCAACAACGGCCCCTATCAGGCTCGTACCGTCAAAGGCGAAGACTTTCTCTGGCTCGTTCTGCAGCATGTTTTGCCAAAGGGGTTTCGCCGGGTCAGGGACTATGGTTTTCTCCACGGCAATGCCAAAAAACTGCTGAAGCTGGTTCAAATAGTTTTGCATGTCATGATTCAAGCCGCAAATACAAGAGCACGGCCGTTTTTTAAGTGTCCGGCATGCAAGGCGCCCATGCGTGTACTGGGCGTCAGCTCGAAGATAAGATCACCAGGGTAGCATGCCAAAACGGCAATGACCTGCTGTAAATTTACGTACAGGAGCAACTGAAAAACGCCATGACATAAAAGGCCTGCGCAAAGCCTCTCTGAAGGCTTAATGATCCTGCTCGCTCCTACAAATGCGACCCCCCATGTCGGAGGCAAAACCTCCTCCCATCAAAAAAAGATATTTTCTTATATTAAGGTCACCGCTTAAATCCCGGCGGGCTTGTCCAACTACCGGATAAGATCGTGGTTCGTTTCACTCACACGATCTATCCTTATTCGTTGGGTATGTCCACAATCCCCACGGATCTATCAAATTAACCGGATCATTTAGCACATACCCATTTAGCCCAGCAATTAAAACAAAAGGCAGTCAAAGATAAATCTTCAACTGCCTTATCATTCATCAGTAGAGTAGAACCTCGGTGCAGTGGCTGTAGGCGTCGGTGGCGCCTCTGCCGGTTTCCCGGCAGGCCTCAATCCGACTACCATACCTTCCTTCCCTTAGTCCCCTCGTCGAACCGGACGTCGGGTT
>Ga0210064_1000202_pt1 | contig 28921 bp, 19 predicted proteins | sample Muzzi_CordC_D2_FD_185531 | JGI IMG/M metagenome (GOLD analysis project Ga0210064, IMG submission 185531) | Wetland microbial communities from San Francisco Bay, California, USA, that impact long-term carbon sequestration - Muzzi_CordC_D2 (SPAdes) | ecosystem: Environmental > Aquatic > Marine >... | reverse complement strand
CTTCAGTCGGACGGCACCCCTACCGGGTTTTAAGCGGCGAGTGCGTAGTTGTCGTCGTTGGCAACTATAATTTTGCAGCGTGTTTAACGAGGTCATTGCACCTCGGCATGCACCTAAGGTTTTGCAGCCCACGTCGAAGCCAGGTCGCCCCCAAGTAACACTCAATAAGATAGCACAGAAAGCGAAAAGTTCAGCCGGTCATTGAATTATTTTGCCGTTGGCCCCACTAATAGAATGAGTCAATTTCTGTCGACTGCACTCTATGAGAGGACTGCGTAATGTCAATACAAGGAAACCGGTCATGATGCGAATTTTACTGTTTCTGGCAACCAACGCCGCCGTGCTGGTACTGATCAGCGTGGTCTTCCAGGTGCTGGGTATCGAAGGCATTCTCGCCGAAAACGGGGTGGACCTGAACCTGCAGGCCCTGCTGGTCATGTCAGCGGTCATCGGCTTTGGCGGCTCCTTTATCTCGCTGGCCCTGTCGAAGTTCATGGCGAAGCGCTCTATGGGCGTCCAGCTGATCGAGCGGCCGGCGAACCGTACCGAGCAGTGGCTGGTTGACACCGTCCAGCGCCAGGCCCGGCAGGCGGGCATTGGCAAGCCGGAAGTCGGTATCTTCAATGCTCCGGAGCCGAATGCCTTTGCCACCGGTATGAGCCGCAACAACGCCCTGGTGGCGGTCAGTTCCGGGCTGCTCGCCAACATGAGTTCCGACGAAGTGGAGGCCGTGCTGGGCCATGAGGTCACCCATGTGGCCAACGGCGACATGGTGACCATGGGGCTGATCCAGGGCGTGGTGAACACCTTCGTGATCTTCCTCTCCCGGGTGGTTGGGCACGTCGTCGACCGGGTGGTGTTCAAGACCGAGCGCGGCTACGGTCCTGCCTATTACATTACTTCCATCGTCGCGCAGATTTTTCTCTCCATCCTGGCCTCGATGATCGTGATGTGGTTCTCGCGCCGGCGTGAATTCCGTGCTGATGCCGGCGGCGCCTCGCTGGCGGGCCGCGGCAAGATGATCGGCGCATTGCAGGCGCTGCAGCGTGCCCATGAGCCACATGACCTGCCGGGTGAGTTTGCTGCCTTTGGCATCTCCGGCGGCCTCGGTAGCGGGATGAAGCGGCTGTTTATGAGCCATCCGCCGCTGGAAGAGCGAATTGCCGCACTGCAGGCGGCACGCTGAGCCAGGTCAGTCCGGTTTGCTTCCCGGGCGTTCCCGCAGCGCGGGTTCGTCCGGGAACAGTTCCCGCAGGTCCGCATGCGTCAAGGCCTCGCCCTTTTCCTCGAAGCGAGCCCAGATCCTGTCCCAGCGGGCATCGTCAAAATAAAACCCGGCGGGCAGGATGCATACCGGCTCACGCCGGTGGTCGGTAATCACGCGGGGTTCTTTCAGTTTTCCGGCCATGGAGGGGGTTTCCGGGATCGGGTTGTGAGACATGCGAAGTATTGACTGATGATTGGTATTGTAGACATTTTCCCCCCTTCAACGCCCTGAAGCCATAATCATGCCTGCCTGAATTCTGGTTATTGCCTGCGGAATTGTTGTAGCCTTGATAAATAACCATGACAGGCACGTGTGGTTCAGACCATGACCGGCCGGCGTGATAAACATGCAGATAACCCGTGAATCCGAACAACAAAACAGCCTGCAGATGGAAATCCGCCATCTCAGGGAGACGATTGCTGTGCTGCGTGCCGAACTGGAAAACGCACGGCTTGAACGGGGACGAGCAGTCAAGCAGGCGGCCGCCGATGCCGGGGTCGAGATACAGCAGCTGAAATCAACTATCAACGCGCTGCGTGACGAACTCGAGATGCTGCGCTTCGATGAAATCGAGCACGTCAACCAGGCGGTTGCCCTTGCCAATGACGAGATCGTCCAGCTCAAGGCAACGATTGCCGCCTTGCGCCAGAACCTGGAAGTCCAGCGCATTGACAACGAGGCAAATGTCCGGGAGGCGCTTTCCGCAGCGAATGACGAGATCCTCCAACTGAGGACGACGGTCATGGCCCTGCGCGAGCAACTGGAGCGGCATCATGCCGGATAGTCAGGAAACAGAAATCGCCGAGCGCCGGCGTCCGGAGCGTGCTACGGATACCATTGGCAAGCGACTGCGCCATGCCGAGATGCTTATCGATGTGCATACCCGGCTGGCCGCCATGGACACCCTCAATGGTGCCCTGGAGGAACTGGTTACCATTACCTGCCGCGAGACCGGTTCCGACCGCGTGACCCTGTTTCTGAACGACGAGGAGACCGGTGAGTTGTACTCCCGGGTGGCACTGGGCAAAATTCGCCGCGAGATCCGCGTGCTGAATACCACCGGCATCGCGGGTTACGTTTTTAACAGCGGCGAGAGCATGATCATCCACGACGCATACTCAGACCCGCACTTCAACCGCGCCATCGACGAACAGACCGGTTACGAAACCCGGAATATCCTGTGTACACCGATCCGTACAGTAAAGGGCGCAACTATCGGTGTGGCACAGTGCCTGAACAAGAAACACGGAGACTATAGCGAGGAGAATCTCGAGGTGCTCGAGGCGATGACCCTGCAGGCATCGATGACCCTCAACAGCGCACAGTTCGCCGAGCGTATGCAGAAATCGCGGGAGCAGGAACGGGAATTCCTGGATATCGTGTCGGACGTCACTTCAGAGATCGACCTCGGCCAGGTGCTGCAGAAGGTCATGAAGGAGGCGGCCCGCATGCTCAATGCCGAACGCTCGACGCTGTTTCTCAATGACGAAAAAAGCGGCGAACTCTGGTCCGAGGTTGGAGTCGGGCTGGATGCCGTGTCGCTGCGCTTCCCCAACAACCTGGGTATCGCCGGTGCGGTCTTCAGCAGTGGCAAGTCAATCAACATCCCGTATGCCTATGCCGATTTGCGCTTTAACCCGGAGTTTGATCGCAAGACCGGCTATTTCACGCGTTCCATTCTGTGTGTACCGGTGATCAACAAGCATGGCAATACCATCGGTGTCACCCAGGTGCTGAACAAGCATGGTGGCGCCTTCACTGACGAAGACGAATCCCGCCTGCGGGCATTTACGGCGCAGGTCTCCATCGGTCTGGAGAACGCCAAGCTCTTCAATGACATCCATAACATGAAGAACTACAACGAGAGCATGCTCGAAAGCATGTCAAATGGTGTCATTACCCTCGATGAGGAGGGGAGGGTCGTAACCTGCAACACCGCGGGCCTGAGAATTCTCCAGGTTTCGGCCCCGGACATCATCGGTAGCTTCGCCTGGGAATTCTTCACGGGCGAAAATAGCTGGGTGATGGAAAAGATCAAATGCGTGGACGAGACCCAGCAGGCCGAACTGGCAATGGACACCGATATCAAAACCGGTAGTTCGCTGGTTTCGGTTAACCTCACCGTCCTGCCGTTGCTCAGTAACAAACAAAACAAGCTCGGCACCCTGATCATGATCGAGGATATCAGTACAGAGAAACGGGTCAAGTCGACCATGGCACGCTATATGGACCCCGGTCTGGCTGACCAGATGTTCGAGGTCGGCACAGAGATACTCGGCGGCAAGAGCACTCCTGCCACGGTCTTGTTCTCCGACATCCGTGGCTTCACGACCCTGACGGAGGAACTCGGTGCCCAGGGCACGGTTGCCCTGCTGAACGAATACTTCAGCCTTATGGTCGACTGCATTCAGCATGAGGAAGGCATGCTCGACAAGTTCATAGGCGATGCCATCATGGCGGCCTTCGGCATACCCATAGCACACGATGACGATGAGGACCGTGCCGTGCGTGCTGCAATCGCAATGATCAAAAGCCTGCAGGATTGGAACGCCGCCCGGCTCAAGCATGGCAAAAAACCGGTCGATATGGGCATCGGTCTCAACACCGACATCATTGTTTCCGGCAACATCGGTTCACCCAAGCGCATGGACTACACCATGATCGGGGATGGCGTGAATCTGGCTGCCCGTTTGGAGAGTGCCTGCAAGTACTACACGGCTCGCATCCTGATTAGCGAGAATACCTACCGCAAACTGCACGGCACCTATCGCATCCGCGAGATAGATCGGGTCATCGTCAAGGGTAAAACCGAGCCGGTGGCGATCTTTGAAGTGCTGGATTACCTCTCCGAGGAGTCATACCCAAACCTGATGGAGGTCGTTTTGTACTTCAAGGATGGACTGGGATATTACCGTAATCGCGACTGGAAACATGCCACCGCGGCTTTCGGTGAGGTTCTCAAACTCCTTCCGACAGACAAACTCTCGCAGATGTACATCGAGCGCTGCGACCACCTGAGCAAGAACCCGCCGGGCGATGACTGGAACGGTGTCTGGGTGATGGCATCGAAATAACCCCGGTGCGGGAATCTCGGCCACCTTGTTTCGCAGGTGTATATCAATGCTGCAAACTCCCGCGTCGCTGAGGACAGGGCTTGGGTATTTTTCCCGATCCGGATCCGGCTGCCGCTGAAAATTGGTTGCGAAACCGCATACGGGCATGTCGTATTGATATCAGCGGATGCTGAGGCGGCTGGCAGCGGGATTTGAGGCGCAGACTGGGGCGCAGCCATAGGTACTTTTGCCCGAGTATGTAATAATTCAATCATCCTGGCCAGCGTAGCCACCAGTGGGGACCAGAACATGGAACGCAGCTTCCTGAAAAAAGTATTTTGCATCGCCGCATGTTTCCTCCTGACCGCTTCGGTTTTGGCTGCCAATGAGCCACCGCCCCGCGATCCGGTGGCTGGACAGATCGACACCGGGCGGCAGTATTTCAACGACGGCCGGTTTGCAGATGCAGTGGATGCCTGGAACAACGCGCTTGCCGAATACCGGCTGAAGGATGACAAGCGTGGCCAGGCGCGTGTACTCCTGAACAAGGCTGAGGCCTACCTGTCAATAGGGCAGAGCTACAAGGCGATCAGCAACCTGAAATCAGCACTGGTGCTGGCGGAGGCGGCGGGTGACGAACGGCTTGCAGCACAGGTGGCTGGCAGCCTGGGTACGGCATACCTGCTTTCCAACCGCGTAGACGAGGCCAGGGCACTGCTTGAAAAGGCGGTGGAACAAGAGCGGTCAGGCGATCGACCGGGTTCAGCCGCAGTCGCCGGAAACAATCTGGGTAACCTCCTCGCGTCACAGGGTGAATCGGACGCAGCGATTGCGGTTTATCAACAGGCCATCTCCGATGCAAAAGCGGCTGGAAATGACGTGCTGGCTGCAAAGGGGGTGGTTAATATTGCAAGGGTGCTGGTCGAAAGCAAACGCGAAAAGGAGGCCCTTGTCGAGCTGGATCGTGCCCTGGAGCAAGCGAAAGCACTGCCACCCTCGCACGAAAAGGCCTATGTGTTCATCAGCATCAGCCGGCTTTATTCACGTCTGGCCGGGAGCCCCGGGTTAGAGACTGACAAGCTGGAGCAGCGTGCCTATCAGGCCCTGAATGAGGCTGCCAATGTTGCCGAATCGGTCGAAGACGATCGGGCCATGTCCTATGCCTATGGCTATCTGGGATCACTCTACGAACAGGAAGGACGCACCGAAGACGCCATGCGTTATACACACATGGCACTGCAAAGGCTGCAGGAAATACAGGCGCCGGAGGTTCGCTATCGCTGGGAATGGCAGGAGGCGCGTCTGTTAAGGACCGAGGGCAATGCCGATGCGGCGATCAATGCCTACCAGCGCGCCGTTAGCGATCTCCAGTCGATTCGACCGGAACTGGTGGCGGGCTACATGGGCAGGCACGGTGACTTCCGTGAAGAAACCGGGCAGCTGTATCTGGATCTGGTAGATCTGCTGCTGAAAAGGGCGGATACCCATGCCGGCACACCGGCAGGACAGGCGGATCTGCGCGAGGTACGCTCCACGGTCGAGTTGCTCAAGGGCGCGGAACTGGCAGATTACTTCCGGGACGATTGTGTCGCCTCGCTCAAGGCGAAGACTACGGGTATTGACTCGTTGGGTGAGCACACGGCGGCTATATACCCGATCATCCTCCCGGATCGTCTCGAAATCCTGCTCAGCTTGCCGGATGGTATGAAGCATTACAGTGTGCCGGTCGGCGCAGCAGAGCTGAACGAGGGAATTAACAGCTTTCGCGCGCTCCTGGAGAAACGCACGACGAACCAGTACCGGCGAAATGCGATGCAGATCGACGCCTGGCTGATTCAACCGCTGGATAAGGACCTGCAGGCGCAGAATATCGACACCCTGGTATTCGTACCAGACGGTGCGCTGCGTACCATTCCCCTTGCAGCACTCTACGATGGCAAGGACTTTCTGATTGCCAGATATGCCGTGGCAACCATACCCGGGCTGACACTGACTGATCCCCGGCCGCTGCCACGGGAAAATATACAGTTGCTGGTGGCGGGGTTGACGGACAGCGTGCAGGGGTTTCCGCCACTCCCCAATGTCGGCAAAGAGATTACGCAGATACACGAGCTTTACGGCGGAGTGCTGCTGGAGAATAGCAGTTTTACCTTGTCGAACTTCCAGAAGGATCTGGGTGAGAGGCCTTATTCAATTGTCCATGTGGCCTCGCATGGCAAGTTCCAGAAGGATGCTCAGAATACCTTTTTGCTGACCTACGACGGCAAACTGAGCATGGATACGCTGCAAGGAGATATGGCTAGCACGACTTACCGCCAGCAGCCGGTGGAACTGCTGACACTCAGCGCCTGCCAGACCGCTGTAGGGGATGACAAGGCCGCTTTGGGACTTGGGGGAGTCGCCGTCAAGGCCGGTGCGAGGAGCGCCCTGGCGACGCTGTGGTACATCAATGACCAGGCTTCGTCGATCCTCATCACCGATTTCTACGGAGATCTCAGGAAACCCGGCGTATCCAAGGCCAAGGCATTGCAACAGGCCCAACTCAAGCTGCTCAAGGATCACCGTTACGACCACCCCAGCTACTGGTCGCCGTTTCTGTTGATAGGAAACTGGCTCTAGCCGCTCGCGCAAATTACGCTGGAAGGGAAATATTACGTCAAGAGCGAAGCGAAGCAATCTCCCGCTATGGGATCAGTGGGTTGGAGATTGCTTCGTCACTGCGTTCCTCGCAATGACAAGCAAATCACCAAGTCTATAAGTCCGCTGAGTACCAAGTATCCTCTGATAATTGGATAATTCCCGTCATTGCGAGCGTAGCGCAGCAATCTCATAACCAGTGAATCGATGAGTAGCAGATTGCTTCGTCACTGTGTTCCTCGATAATTGCTCCTGCATTATCTACCTCCTACGTCCCTGTAGTTGTCGCAATGACGAATAAATAATGGGACCCGGACCCTTAAGGCCACTCATACAGGTTGGCGCTGATCAGGAAGTGAACACCATCATCCTGCAGGGTGTTGTCGTCATTATCCACGTCTTTGAAACCGTGTCCCCAATAGACCTGCGCGTGAACTTTGGGTATCGGATCCCAGCGTAAACCTGCGCCGGCGCTGTAGAGAAATGTCGGATTCGGACCATTCGGCAGGTCGTTGTTCTTGGCGCCGCCGGCATCCACGAAGGGCGCAATTGCCAGGATGCTCCGGCCGCTCGGATCCTTGATGAGTGGATAACGGTACTCAAGCGATGCGTCATAACCGTAGTCGCGTACAATCTGGTTTTCACGGTAGCCACGCACACTGAGCGCGCCACCGACCGAGAACTGTTCCATCGTGAAGAGGTTGTCGTTGGTCAGCTGCGTATCAGCGCGAAAGATCAGCTCGCCCCCATTCTCTCCCAGACGCCTTGCCCACTGGAACTGGCCAAGCCAGGCAAAAAATTCCCCGCTGGGGAGGTCGCCCGAATTGGTCGTTGCATCAAAGGCGTCGATGCCAATGCTGAACTGTGAGCGCGCCGCCAGCACCTGCTTAGATCCCCGTTTTGTCCATTCCTGGGAGAAGCGGATGATGCTGGCTTTCACCTCGCCATCCGAGGGTACACCCGGTGTGAAGGCGAAATCCTCACCGAGCAGTTCGGAATGGCTCTTGCGAAGATCCAGCCCCAGCGCCATGCTGAAGGTCTGGTCCGGGGTGCGGTAGAAGGGATGGCCTACCCTGAAGCCGTAGGTTTGAGTCTTGTTCTTGATGTCCAGATCCTGGAATGGTCCGTTTTCAACCTCCGAGTCCGCGTGCTCGGCGAGCAGGGTCAGCGTGGTGTCGCGAGCATTCAGTGGGATCGACCAGGTGGCACTCGGATCTGTCAGTCCTTCGGCAAGACCCACGCTCGTGCTGAGCACGTCACCGTGACCGGTCAGGTCATAGATATAGGCTTGCGGCAGAAACCGCACATCGCCGAGTGGTGGTGACAGCCGATTGTCGATTACCGGGATGAACTGGATTCTGGGGCCCTCCTTGACACGGGTGGTGAGATTGGCTTCTCCTGGCCGGTCGCCCGGTCTCAATTGCGAATTCATGGTCTCGATCACAGGCGATTGGAGCATGATCTGGATCTGATCCTGCAGATCCTTGACGTTAAGCGGTGGTCCGGCGCCGAGCTGAAGACGGTCCTTGATATAGTCTGAATTCAGATGCGTGTTTCCGCTGACCTCGATGTCGGTCAGGCGTCCCTCGACAATGACCATCTGGATGACGCCGTCGACAACCTTCTGGTCGGGAATAATGGCGCCGGAGTTGATGTAGCCGTGGTCGATGTAATAGCGGGTCAGGGCAACGCGGAGGTCCTCGAGCTCACTGCTGGCCACGATACGATTCTCGTAAGGCGCCGTGATTTCCTTGAGTTCTTCGGTAGGGAACACCGTGTTACCTGAGAGACGGATTTCCTTGACGAAGACCCTGACGCCATAGGGCGCCTTTTCTTCCGCAGGGGAGGGGGGGGCGGCTGGGACTTCGACCGGTGCCTCCGGGGGCTCACCAAGTTCGGGTAATACCGGGCGAAATTCACTCGGTCTGGATCTTCCGCCGAAGCGCGTATCACCAGGCGCTTCGGGTCCGAGAGGTTGTGCATTGATCGGGCCGCTACAGATCCCGATACCCAGGGCAAGCGCAATAGCCCGTGTGAGGGCAGTCATGGACGTCGTACTGGCATTCATGGCGCAGAATCCCCCGTGCCGGTCCTGTCTGGTGATCCGGCGTGCTGACCGTTCTTTAATGACATTTTTTTAATACGTGCAGGTCACCCGGGCAAGTTGTAGCGCCGTTGGATCTGTGGCCAGCGCCAACCAGGAGATGCCGCTGTTGAGTCCGCTGCTTTCCCCACTGCCATTGTATCCCACGTTGCTCGCTGCACCAAAACTTGGCAGATAGCCGTCCGGGTCGATCGCCAGTCCGCCCGGACCCGCAGATACCAGGCTGCTGGCGCCAGCGGTCGTGCCACAGCGATCGCTGATGAGGCCTGTCACGTCCAGATAGTTCTCGGGCAGCACCGCAAGCTCCTTGGCGATATCCTGGTCAGGGCTGCTGATGTTGACCGTGCCGTCAATACCGAGGTTTGAAGAAGCGTCGATGCTGCTTTGCGCAGAGCTGATGACATTATCCGCAATGATGGTGATGTTGCCGCCGTTTCCGCCGAAAGCGTTGGCGAGTATCTTGCTGTTGTTGAGGATGACGAACTCGGGGTCGATGTTGATATTTCCGCCGTTGCCTTGGCCGGTACCGACAGAGGTGGTGATTTCCGAGTCAAGCAGGTAAACCATTTCACTAGCGGTGATCTGGATGTTCCCGCCATCTGATTCCGTCGCTTGCGTGCTGATACTGCTGTCGGTTATGTCGAGATTTTCGCCCGCGTCGATTGAAATGTTTCCGGCAAGCCCGCTTCCCAGACTTCGGGTGGAGATGATTCCGCCGCTGTTCAGGGCTACGGAATTGCTGGCGCTAATCGATATATCTCCGCCGTTGCCTGAACCTACTAACAGCTCGCCGGTATCGATGCGGGGAATACCACTGCGACTGCCAATCGTCGCATTATCGCCGACAACCAGTTTACTTACGTTTAGCAGGACATTGCCGCCATTACCGTCCCAGGCCGTGGAGGAGTCGATTGCCGCATTCTGACCGCTGAGCAACAAAGCAGGTGTGGTGACCGATATGATCCCCCCGTCGCCAGGCGTGAGATCGGCCACCGCGGTCAGTCCGAAATCATTCAGTGCACTGAGCACAGTGAACAGATCGGCGTCTGCAGGCAGTCCCAGCGCATCACTGAGTGAGGCAAAATCGGGCAGTCCAAACAGCTGCGCAAACTCATCGAGCTGGTCATCAAACATGGGGGAGGATTGGCTGGCCAGACCGCTCGCCTCTCCCGTGATATTGACTGCCTCTCCGGCAAGGACGCTGAGATTTCCGCCATCGCCCGAACCCAGTGTGTTCACGTTAATGACGGCGCCATTGCTGATGTCGAGCGTCCCGCTGACATCCAGCACAACGTCTCCGGCATCGCCCGAGAAACTGCTTTGCGTCGATACGATAGTGCGCGTGAGACCACTGGTACCGCCGGTGCTTTCGAATACTGTGCCGCTGCTGTCGAATGTGGCATTTTCCGCTGAAATCGTTATGTCTCCACTGCCCCCGAATGACTGGCCATCCGAAGTGATTTGCGCGTTGCGTACAACGAGATTGTTGGCGGCGTTGATGGTTATCGCTCCGCCGCTTGCCATGGTGAGGGCCGGATCGGACTCTACGGGATAGGCAGGATGAAAGACGCCGGCGGTCGTGATCTCGGTGACTTCCGGCGCGCCACTGCCATCCAGGGTCACATTCTGTGCGTTGATGGTGACCGAGGTACCTGTTCCGTCATAGGCATTGAGTGCGGAGATGGTTCCGCCGTCGCGCAGTTCGACCGTATCGGCATTGATTGTCACCGCACCGGGATTTCCCGGGCCGACCCGGGCCACTTCTATGATTCCGGCGCCGGAAATGGTCAGGGAACCGGCGTCGATGCTGATGTCTGGCACCTTCGCGGCCGGTGCGGTTCCGGTGGAAAAATCCCCGGCAAAGGCCGCGATACCGGGCCGTTGTCCGAGGAGTGGGTCGGGCTCGGTACCGGTGATGGTGACGTCGTTGCGTACCTCGACGTCCACGGTACCGCCATCGGGAGGGGGGGCCAGACCAAAGAAGTAGAAGGCACCCGGCAGGATGACGCCATTATCGATGACGAACTGGCCGGCCCGGACATAGACATTCTTGCCGTCCACAATACTGCTGCCCTGCAGCTGGACATTACCCAACTGGGTGAACCCGTCGGCACTGACAGACCCGTCAGCCTCGATGGGTGCTTCGCCGGTCGAGGCGACACTGACCATGTTGATGTTGCCGCCCGCAGCCAGGATGTAGGCCGGTGCGCTGCCGTCTGCCGCACCCACCGTCAGGTCGCCACCTACCAGTGACAGCGTTTCGCCTGGTGCTACCTGGATGACGCTGGACGTCTCCACGTCGATCGGCGCGGGCGACGCATTCAGGAAACCGAAGGCCGAGGGTGCTGCGGTACTGAGTACGCTGGCACCGCCGGGATCGGCGTAGAAGATCCCGCTGTTACCGAGTTTCAGGTAGTCCGCCGTCGTGGCATGGAATGAGCCATCCACCTCGAGTTGCGCATTCGGGCCCATCAACACGCCGGCCGGGTTGAGCAGATAAACACTGGCACCCGGGATGGTTGACCTAACGGTACCGTCGATATCCGATGGCGCACCACCACTGACACGGCTGACGATGTTAGCGATTCCCCCGGGGCCGTTGAAACTGGCGACATCACCCGCGCCGACACTGAAGTCGCCGAAGCTATGGAACTGATTCGCGCCTTGAATGGTTCCGCCGTCAATGTCAAAGACATTACCGGTCTGGCTAACGGCGGTCCCCAGGGTTCCGTCAGACGTTATTGACGTCGGTCCCTGGGGATAACCGGCTGCGGGTAGTGCAGCCAGCACGCACACTGCGATGCGCAGATGCCTTGATATGGTTTGCATCAATCTGTGGCCCCTTTTACCGGGATTATTCCACAGCAACTGCCAAACGGGAAGAGCGGTGCCGGTAGCCGGGTTCGCTACCGGCACCCCCCTCGCCTAATTTGGCCGAGACTGCAGACACATCTCGATATAACCAAGCGAACGATCAGTTGCAGACCACGTTGACGGTGGTCGGACCGACCCAGGCCCTGCCGTCTGTAAAGGTGCCCCGGAAGACGACGTCTTTTGCCGGCTCCGGCACGCAACCGCTATTGGGATACAGGGCATTCTGGTAGCTTGCCTGGGTGATATTGGCGCGCAGGTCATTGAACCCGTCGCCATTGCGGTCGGTGCCGGAACTGGTGTTGGTAACCGTTACCGGCTCGTCGTTGATCGAGATGCTGTTTGTGTCGATCTCGGTTGGGTCCACCACAAGCCCGCCGTTTACTGCGGTGCTGAGGAAGTCGGTGGGCACGATACCTGAGGTGCTGTTGCCATTGAAGGTCTGCACCGTGTCGACCTCGACGATCGTAAAGCTTGCTTCCGCGAACGTCCGCAATTCCAGCTTGGCGCTCTTGATATCGCAGGTGATGTTGTCATCCAGGCAGAAAGAGCCCGTGTGGCACCAGTTGCCCGCAAAGTTGGCGAGCACGACCTCGCCATCCTTTAAGTACTGGTCATACTGGAAGACGATTCCATAAGGAGGATATTCGCCGGGTTTTGGGTTATCGCTCGTCCCCATGGCGACGCCGCACCCGCCGGGGCAGGTAGTTGAATCGGGGCATTCCTCGTTGTACAGATCACCACCCGGTACGGGTATCAGATGCCATACCATGTTCTCCTTCGGCGCGCCGTTGGTGACCACGCAGCGATAGGTCTCCAGGCCGCCTGTCGTGGTTACCTGCAGGCAGTTGCTGTCGACATAGACGCTCTCGCTGTAGTCCTCGGTCTTCTGATCCATGATGACTTCGCCACAGGTACAGGAAGGATCACCTGCCTCGCAGTCCACTACACTGAGACCGCTGTCGTGGGGGACTTCGCAGCAGGTATGGGGGATGGGCGTGCCATTAGTATCCTTGCCACTTTCATAGAGAAATGTGATTGTTCCATTGGCACTCGCAGTAACAGCCATTTCCCCTTCCTCTGCCAGGCACACCAGGTCCTTGTCGGGGAATACCTTTAACGGGCTGTCAGTAGTCGACTTTTGCAGACCGAACGCATTACAATTGCCCGCAAAGGCTAATGCGGCAAGGCTCAGGATCGCGAGAACGGTCTGAAACAGGCTTGCCTGTGTTTTTGAATACATCATGGTGGGTCTCCTAATCATTATTTTGTATCCGGCAGGCTACTTGACACATGGTAGTCTGCCGACCTCCGGTTCATCAGCAGGTACCTGCATGCTGTTGATATATCCATACTAAATGGCTGGTAATAAAAAATCTTTCTCAATCTCCGGTTTATATCTGAGTTCCAGGTTGTTTAGCGCAATATATCCGTTCGGCTCGTGCATGAAGTATAGCTCAGAAACCTTTACCAATTTTTCATCTGTCAACATACATTCAGTCATACGCCAGGGTTTGGTTATGCAGCCAGCCCACCAGGTTGCCCGGGATGGGATGGCGAGCGGTTTGCAACAAGAGCCAGCTGTTCCGCTGGTAAATAAGTCAACTGTGCTCTTCATCATTTTTACTCTGTCACCGACTCGACGTTTCCCATGTGGGAAGCACTTGTAAATTGTCTGGTTGTAAGCCGCGAGAGCGCTAGATGTGGGGGTGGATTTCTGGTCTATCAATCATGGCAAGGTTCTCCTGATATTATTGTTAGTCCACTGGCCTTGAGTGCATTCCATAAACACAATTGCAACGCTCATTGGGCGGCGAAAGTCGCCCTATGACTACTCCCTAAGCAAATAACAGGCCAGCTTGTTGTAACTGAAGCCGGCGCTGGCAACACAGACAATCCTGCTTTGCCAGGCGCTGCTGCAAACGATATTTCTATCGAACCTTATTAACGGACCTCATAACAAAGCCGGTCAATCAGGTTGCTGGTTTCTGCAGGATTTTCATCAGGTATTCCTGCGGGGTAGCTTTAACGCTTTGTTGGAATCTCGTATCCGACGTATTTATGACGCTTTTCTACTGTCAAGTAGTATACATTCCTTGCACTTGCAAGCAATAGGTAAAATCCCTATTTGGTGGTTACAACCCTTTAATAAAATGCACTTGCAGGGTGCGTGTGGTTGCTAAATGCACACTATTGGGGCTGTCTTGTTTGGTGGTGTGGATTGCTTGTAACAACCGGTTACCGCCCAAGAGGCTGGAGGTGTAACATGCTGTACAGTCTCTGACCGAATGGGTTCGCCTTGACCGCGTATAGTGTTTTGATCCAAGGCTAAATGCTCGCAACCCAGCCAGTGCTCTGTGATGCAATGCGCACACCATACGTACTGTTAATCAGAGGCTCCTTATTAGAAAATCCATTTTACCGTTTCGCTATAGCCTGACAGGGTGTACGGAACACCTTGTCCTGAAAAGCTGTTAAGAGTCTGGATCGTTATGGCAAGCTCTGATCACTTGCGGTCTCCAGTGCCGTACCCTCTTGTGGCATCCGGGATAGCCGACATATGAACGCTCAATGGCGGGAACGGCTGCGGTCCCCGACACTGGTGAGCGTGGGTCTGGGTATCCTTGCCTGTCTGCTGGTGGTCGGGCTGCGCAGTGCCGGCTACCTGCAGTTCCTAGAACTGGCCTCCTATGACGCCTTTTTGCGGATCAAGGAGCGCAACATAGTACCCGAGCCGCGTCTGGTACTGGTTCAGATCGTGGAGGATGACATCCAGCGGATCCGGCAATGGCCACCGTCGGATGACCGGCTGGCCGACCTGCTGGAGGCACTACTTGGCTATTCCCCGCGGGTGATCGGTGTCGATCTCTACCGGGATTTCGCGGTGCCGCCGGGTACGGAGCGGCTGAATGCGCTGCTGAAAAATAACAACTCCATAATATTTGTAGAGAAATTTCTTGGTGCCACCGGTACCCGGGTACTCGGCCCGGAAGTCCTGCGCGGCACGGAGCGGATCGGGTTCTCCGATGTGACCATCGACAGCGATGGCGTGGTGCGGCGGGGTCTGCTGTTTCTGGATAACGGCGAGGACTTCTCCATATCACTGCCGCTGCGGCTCGCCATGGCCTATCTGGCCGATGCGGGCATCACGCTGCAGGCAGGCGAGACAAACCCCGAACATCTGCGCCTGGGCAAGACGACCTTTGTTCCCTTCGAGGCCAACGACGGCGCCTATGTGGACGCCGACGCCGCCGGGTACCAATACCTGCTCGACTACCGGGGAGGCGTGAAACCCTTTACGACCTATTCCATGTCCAATGTCCTGGACGGCAATGTGGATCCCGCGCTCATCCGGGACAGCATCGTCATTGCCGGCGTCAATTCTGTCAGCGTCAAGGATGAATTTCTCACCCCCTACGACCGCTTTGCCGGGGCAGGGCAAACCACCGCGGGAATCGCCGTCCATGCCTATGAAACCAGCCAGCTGCTGCGAGCCGCGCTGGCAGGTGATCAGCCCATCCAGGTGCTGGACGACCGCTTTGAAAACCTGTGGATACTGCTGTGGGGGACGCTGGCGGCCACCCTTGGCAATTTTGCCCGCTCGGGAATGCGCTTTACCCTGCTCGCAATTAGCGGTCTTGCGGTGATGTTCACTGTTGCGTTCGTCGCCTTCATGCAGGGCTGGTGGATACCGGTCGCTCCCACAGGGCTCGTCTGGCTGGCGGCATCCGGCGTGGTCACTGCCTACCTCTCGACCCATGAAAAGACCGAGAAACGGCTGCTCATGGAGCTGTTCTCCAAGAACGTCTCGCCGGCCGTTGCCGATGAGTTGTGGAAGCATCGCGACAGCTTCATGCACGGTGGACGTCTCGAGGCACAGACCATGAAGATTACCGTGCTGTTTTCAGACCTGGCCAACTTCACCCCGGTTGCCGAACGACTCACCCCTCCGGAATTGCTGAACTGGCTGAACGAGTACATGGAGTCGATGGCATCGCTGGTCACGCAGTATGGCGGGGTGGTGGATAATTACATCGGCGATGCCATCAAGGCCGACTTCGGTGTGCCTGTCCCGCGCACGACCGATGAGGAAATCCATCAGGACGCCATCAACGCTGTGACCTGTGCACTGGCCATGCGGCGTGAAATGGAAACGTTGAACGAGTACTGGACCGCGCAGGGCTCGCCGCTGGTCAGGATACGCGTCGGCATCGCCACCGGGCCGGTGGTGGCCGGCTGTCTGGGCAGCACGCAACGCATCAAGTACACAACCATTGGCGACGTGGTCAACACTGCCGCCAGGCTCGAGAGTTTCAGCAAGGAAGCTCCCGGCAAGAACCCGGACAGCCTGTGTCAGGTCCTGCTGTCCGAACATACGGCCGAGTGTCTGGAGGAACGGTTCGAGCTCGAACCAGTCGGGATAGTCAGTCTCAAAGGCAAGTCCGAGGGAGTGATGGTCTACCGGTTGCTTGGCGAAAAGACGCAGGCAGATGTTGATGCTATCGCCGCTACTTCTACCGCTACTGCTACAGCCGCTAGCTGAGATGGCTAACTGATTGTCATTCAGTAGCTTGCAAGAATAAGTTGCTGTGGGGTCTGTTACGCCTGCCCTGGCCAAGAGCCACGACGGAGGCGTACTGCGAAAGCATCCGCATCCGGGATCCAGGCGATCGTAAGGGGATGATTTTCCGTCCTGGATTTGCTGACCTTCGGTCTGACGCAGAGCGCGAGTCAGAAGCGGGCAAACAGCTGGCCACACGTCGGCAACGCCGGGTCTGCGTATATGCCCGAATTGTATTGCCGTCGTTGATCCGCTATAAGGAAGCTTAGGTAACTAGGGTTGCAAGTACGCTGCATGCAGGTCCCGGCACTCGTTCCGATGTTGACGTCCGGGATGTGCAGGCGCAACTTACAGGATGAGCGCGATGCGCTCATTCCTGAAAATCAAGGGAGAGTGTCTTAATGAATACCATATCATTACTGGGGGTGCTGCTGACACTGGTGCTCGCGCCATTTTCGACCCTGGTGTCCGCTGAAGAAGCGCAAGGCGATGTAGTGCAGCAGAATCAGGTTGTGTCCACAGGCTTCTCCTACCGGCCGCCCTTGCGGGGTGCGCCTGCCAGTCGTGTCGGCGGTGCTTCGCGGGGGATAGGGGATGCGACCCTCGAACTGTCTGTGCTGGCGCCTGATCACACCGGGTTGACAACAAAGAGCCAGCCGACGCTGTACTGGTACCTTTCCAAGCCTGCGAACGCGCGTCTGGATGTAACCGTGATCAGCGATGACAAGATCGATCCGTTACTCGAGAAGGTTATTGGTATCCCGAAAAGTTCCGGAATTCAGAGTCTGGATCTGGCAACTGCCGGTACCACCCTTGAGCCGGGCGTCGAGTACCGCTGGTTCGTGTCCGTGACGCCAGACGAGGAACAGCGTTCCAACGATATCGTTGCCAGCGGCACCATTCAATATACGACTCCCGATGCTGACCTCGAACGCAGGATAGCCGTCTCAGGGGATCTTGACCAGGCGGGGATTTATGCAGAAAACGGTGTGTGGTATGACGCCATCGATTCGCTATCCCGTGCTATCGAGCGCAATCCCGGTGATGCGAGCTTGCGTGCTCAGCGTGCGGCCATGCTCGAGCAGGTTGGATTGATGGCTGCAGCAGATTACGATAGCAGATAGCTGGTCGACGCCAGCAGGCCATCTGGCTGGGTGCGGGGATAATCAGAATAATCACTGTAATATTATCGCACAGACGGTTGGGGACAGCGTATCGCTCACTGGTAACCTGCACCCACAGCCGCCTGGTGTGATACATGCCTGCCAGAGACTGCAGATTTGCCTTGCATTCAATGTCTTTGTATTTGACACGGCGCCTGGTTCCTCTGGGTAACCATGGTGATAACGTGCCGCTCTTGTCAGGCCTGGGCAGCTAGCCTGAATCAGGGGACTTAGGGGAAATGTTGGAAAATGTACAGCTGTTTTCCGGTTTGTCGGACGAGGCGTTGGCAGAGATCGAACAACACGGGACGATCAAAAGTTATAACAAGAACACCATCATCATCAACCAGAATGACGAAACGGATTCGCTCTATGTGATCCTTTCCGGAAAGGTCAAGGTCTTTGTAAGTGGCGAGGACGGCCGGGAGGTGGTGCTCAATTATCAGGTTCCGGGTGAATATTTCGGCGAGATGTCGCTCATCGACCGCCAGCCCCGTGCCGCATCGGTGATGACGTTGGAGCCCTCAAGACTGATGGTTATCGCACGCGGCGCTTTCATACGCTGCCTTTCCAGCAATCCCGAGATCGCACTGAATCTTATCGAGCCCATGAGCAGTCGGATCCGCATGCTGGCCGAGAATGTCAGCAACCTGGCGCTGCTGGATGTCTACGGGCGTGTTGCACGTACCTTGCTGCAGCATGCCGCCGAGGAGGACGGCGTGCTGAAGACCGGCAAACTCACCCAGCAGGACATCGCCGACATGGTCGGTGCCTCGCGGGCTATGGTGAGTCGCATCCTCAAAGACCTGAAGACCGGCGGTTATATCAATATCGACAAGAAGCAAATCATTATCAACCAGAAGTTGCCGTCTCACTGGTAATCGCCTGTCGGGACATTATCCGTCGCGTGCAAGTCGCCGCGCTGCGGGCTTTTGTTTTAAGCAATCTCCCACTATGGAATCAATCGGATGGATTTTGCTTCGACACGTCCTTCCTCGATAACTGCTATATGCATTATATACTTCCTGCTTCTCTGTCGTTCTTGCCAAGACGACTAATCAGAGTCCCCCCTGGTCAACTCTTCACTCTTCACTTCTCACTTCTCACTCTTCACTTCTCACTCTTCACTTCTCACTCTTCACTTCTCACTCTTCACTTCTCACTTCTCACTTCTCACGCTTCATCCCTTAATCATCGATCAGGAATGTTGCCGGTTTATTCAGCGAACCGTGATTGAAGTCACCCAGCAGGATATGGCTGTTGGTGTCGCGGGCGTGAATGATCCATGAATACATCCCGCCCTTGTGCAGCAGGTCAGGCGGCAGTTTCAGTTCCGGCCGGGTCAGCAGTTCAGACTCATAAATCAGTTTGTCCTCGTTCCACAGGTCGCGGATGAATACCTGGTAGAAATTCGCGCCGGGTACCGGATCCCAGACGAGTTTCGCCGGAACCTCCGCCAGTTCTTCCTCGTGGGCCGGCACCTGGCCGCTAGCCTGCGGCAGTTCATGCAGGATCACGTAGTCCTGCATGGTGAATTCCTCGCCGTTGAGCAGCGTGGTGCGCGCGGTATACCAGCCGTTCGCTGCCGCAGCAGGCACGTCGAGCTGCTGGATAAATACCCGCTTGTCCGGCTTCTTGTCGCGCTTGATGGTGCGGTAGCGTTCCAGGTCCAGTTCGGTCAGCAGTTCGCCGCCCGGTGTGAATACCCTGACTGACTGGACTTCGGCGTAGCGTTCCGTGGAAAACAGCGGCATGAAGAACAGCGGGCGTCCGGGCCAGTTGCACACATGGATATCAAAGAAACCGGCGGGACCGTAGTGCGGATCTGTCGAGTCGGGTGTGATGGCAAGGGCCGGCTGCAGACAGGGCATCAGCAGCAGCACGAGCCACGCGGCCGGCAACCAGCTGCCGGTTCGCCGTGACAGGGGTAGAGAACGCTCATTTGTTTTGCTAATCACAATAGGATCCCTGACAGTGTTTTAACGTTTGGTGACACTCAGCAAGCGGTTGTTCACCTCGCGCACCCGCAGCGACAGGCTGCGCAGCATGCCGATGCTGATTTCCGGGTAGCTCTGCAGCAGACCTCGCAAGCGGGTCTTCTCCAGGGCCAGTACGGTGGTGTCCTCGAGTGCATGCGCCGATGCGGAACGCGGCAGGTCGTCCAGCAGGTTCATTTCGCCGAAACATTCACCCGGGCCGAGGGTGGAGATGTAGTTGCTGCTGGTGGCAGCGGCATCCAGGGTAATGCCCACCTTGCCCGAGACGAGCAGGTAAAGGTGGTCGCCCTGTTCGTTGATTTCAAAGATGTGGTCGCCTGCGAAAAATGTCTGTTCCTCCAGGGCCTGGGCAACGAGGCGCAGATCATCCGTCGCCACCTTGCAAAACATGGGTGATTTTTTCAACAGCAGCAGGCGGTCGAACAGATCAGGCACGGGAAACTTCCACTGGTGTGGCCTGCAGGGCGCGGTTACCGCACTGGCTCAACCAGTCATTTGTGTGACTGGCACACCAGGCGAGGACTTCGTCCAGGCGGCTGAAAATAGTAGTGGCACCTGCGATCCCATGGCCGGTCGCCTGCTGCAGGACATCTGCAAGACCAGCCACGGCTTCCTGCCCGGGCAGGTTTTCCAGTGCCTCGCAGGCATTGGCGATATGGCGTGCATCCCCGCTGGCGAACCCGGTGCGAATAATTCGAATCAATCCTGGCTCGTACAGTGGCTCCATTGCCAGCAGCGCCAGTTCTAAGGTGTGTTCGAGCTGCTCCTGCAAAGTGTAGCGTAAAATCGAGTAAGCTGTCCCGGTTTGCAGCGCGGCATCCCTGTCCAGTACCTGCAGCGCCGCCTGCAGCTTTTTGGCGGCATGCGATTTGTTGCGGGCAATGCCCTCGAATACCGCCTTGGGTAACCGGGTATGCAGCAGTGACCTGAGCAGTTCCTGCTGCGCCCGCAGACTGCCGTGGTCGGCAGTAATCCAGTTCAGGGCGAGTTCCGTGTAATCCTGCGCGGCCAGGCGCAGTGCCGCTATGGCCGCCTTTCTGACCCGTTTGTTGCCGTCGCCGAGGGCTTGCAGCATCAGGGGGTCGCGTTCTGCCGGGGGGGTGAGGTGCAGACAGGCCGCTGCTGCCTCGCGCAGACCGGCGTGCCGGCTCTCCACTGCCTTGGCCAGTTCCTTCCGTACCGCTTCCGGCAGTTCACCGCGCCACGTGCGCATGCCGTGCAGTGTGCGTAGCCTTATGCTTTCCGTGTCGCTTTCCAGTAGCTTGCTGAAGGCGCCGGTGTAGGCGGCCTCCAGCGACAGTCGCCCGGCTGCATCCAGGCGCTGCAGGTCAGGAATGATGTCGAGTGTGGCCAGTTGCGAGTCCGTGCCCTGCTGCAACAGGGCATGCCAGGCAGCAACACACCTCTTCCGCCGGGTGGCATTATCCGCATCAAGCAGGGATGCATGGATGGCGGTGGTGCGCAGGCGCGGGTTGTCACTGTCGAACTGCTGCAGGGCCTCTTCAAGTGCCCCGGCGTCACCCTTGTCGAGCCGCAGGCGCAGCAGGCTGGCTCGCAGGTGATTGTCACCGCGGCGGGCGAGATCCTGCAGTTCAGCTGTGTATGGAGAAATGTCCAGATTCTCCAGCAGGGACAGATAACGGTCGGCTGCGGCATTGTCGCTGACCGCGGCACGCGCCAGGATGATGCCCGCCGCCCGTTCGGGAAAGGAGCCTGTCAGAACCCTGGAGAAGGCCAGCGATACCTCGGGGTCGATGTGATTTACGCCGCGCATCACTTCCTCGAATACCTCGTCGCTGCAGCCGTTCAGATCGGCGTACATCTGCCGGTCAGGCAGGAACAGGCGCTCTTTCAGTGTTGCCAGCAACGTGCTGACATAGGCCTTGTTCATCTGCATGCAGGACAACAGGTACAGCAGGGCGGCCAGAACACCCGGCAACAGAAAGTAGAGCGGATAGTCCATGCGCTGCATGAAAACCAGCATGCCGCCGCACAGCATCAGGGCCAGCGGCAGCACCAGTGCGATCGACAGGGCCCGGGCGCGCCCCTGGATGTAATCCGGCAGCACATTGAAGAACATGTTCCTGACCGGATTCCTGAAGGCCGGCATGAGAGCATCCTTGTTGATGCTGCCGATCAGTGCCGCCGGCAGGGTAAAGCTGGAAGCCAGGGCTGTAAGGCTGACAAGCGTCGTGACGGGGAACAGCAGGTTGATGCTGCGAATACCAAAGCGACTGATAACCCGATTGGTGATGAACAACTGCGAGACCAGGGCGATGCCGCTGGTGGTGGCGCTCAACAGGCCAAAGAACCGGGTCAGTTCCTCTTCCGACTGGAATGTCTGGCTGTAGACCCGGTTTACGCTGTAGCACACCACATAGAATGAGATCACCATGAAGAACAGCGCGAACGAGGCAGCTCGCAGCAGGCTTGACCGGTAGGTGAAGCGCACGCCCTGTTGGACCTGTTCCAGGCTTTCCTGCAGCGATCCCCGGCGTTTCTGCGGTGCGCGGAAATACAGTGAGGCACCCTGCCGGCGGTGCCGTGCGGTGATGACGGCAAGTCCGGCCAGCAGCAGGGCGCACCAGACTAGCAGCAGGTTCTGGGCACCAAGGCGCGGCGCGCCGAATACCAGCAGCAGGCCGCCGAGGACGGAACCTGCCTGTGCACCGGCATAGAACAGCGGCGAGAGTCGCTTCGCCTGCAGGGTGTTCATGTTCTGGCTCATGTACAGGGCGGCATGTACCAGCAGTACCTCGGAAGCGACTTCATAGACCATGTAGTAGACGGGGTATACCAGGCTGCTGGCAGTGGTTGAAATCAGCAGCCAGCAGCCGAGCACCGTCACGCCAAGGATGATAAACAGCAGTCGGAAGAATTTTTCAGCCGGAATTCGGTCGGCGTAGGCGGCATAGGTGATGCTGACGGCTGCGAGCAGCAGGCTCTGCACCATGTACATGACGGGCAGGTATTCGATCCCGAGACGCTTCAGGAATAGTGCGTCGGCAGTGCCGCGCCCCACGGCCATGCCGGCGCTGACCAGCAGGAAGAACAGCAGGAAATAGACGACGTTGTCGCGTTCCCCTTCGCGGATCAGCAGCAGGTTTTCAATTCGTGCAGTCAATCTATGCCTGTGCCTGTGTATTTATCATTTCAGAAGGGAATGGCTTTCATCCGCTTCGACAGTTGGTGCATGCTTTCAGCTATGTTGCCAATGGTCAGGTTCATGTTGTTGATCTGGTTGTTCATCACCTGAACGCTGTTTGTCATCCCGGCCACGCTGCCGTTCATGTACTGTATCTGCTCGACCATTGCATGCAGGTCAGTGTTCAGTCCCGCCAGGTTGGCGTCCATGCTGCGCACGGAGCTGTCCAGCGTCGGCATCACCCCGATGTTTTCGTTGACCAGCAGCAGGGTCTTCTCGACTTCGCTGATAGTGCCCGCGACACTGGCAAACTCCAGCCCCATGCTGTTCGTGCAGCCTGACATGGCGGTCATATGCGAGGTGATGTGGGAAAAATCCTTGGTCAGGATAAAGACCAGGTAAAAAAGAATCAGCCCCAGTATCGACAGCCCGGTCATGCCAAAGCGAATGATCCGGGTGGTGCGCCCTCCCGATGCGGATACTTAACTGCTCGCGATACTCCATGCCCGTGCGGAAGTCTTCCAGGGCCTTCGCTACCAGGGCGGCAGTTTCCTGCTGTCCGTTATTGTTATCCAAATCTGTCTCCCGGGCATGCTTTGCCCTGTCTTGTTATGTCAGCCGGTGCGTCGTCGTGAATAGCCGTGTCGCAAGTACCTTGTTGAGGTTCCGGAATACCTTGGTGGCGATGTAGGGATAGCGTCGGCTGAGCCGGTCGAGATTGCTCTGGGTCAGGCACAGCAGGCGGCTGTCCTCGACGACGTCAACATCGGCGGAACGTTTTTCATAGAACAGTCCCGCCTCGCCGACCACATCACCGCGCCCGTAAGTGGCGACGTTGACAGGACCGTCCTTGCCGGCGATCGATGCGCGCAGCCTGCCCTCGATGACGACATACATTTCATTGCCGTCATCACCGTCGTGAATCAGGCGCTTCCCCTGCGGCACATTGATGACCTTTGCCATGAGCGCGACGATGCGCGCCTGTGATGTTCGCAGACCCTTGAGGAGCGGGATCGATTCCTGCGGATTATTGCCGAGGTCCAGGGTAAGTGCATCCCACAGGGTGGTGAAGCGGACCGTGGCGCACAATGCCGGCGTCAGCATGAAGTCGCAGAGCCAGGCGATAGCCAGTGCGTAGGACGCCATGATGCCGACCTGTGCCTGCATGCGCAGTTCACTGTTCATCAGGACCAGGAAGCCCAGGCACAGGCCGACCGAGGTGAGAGTCACCGGCCGGCCAACGGCCTTCATGGCCAGCAGGGTCGCCTTGCGGTCATCGGCGTTCAGGCGTACCTCGTGATTGAAGCGTGAAAAATAGTGGATCGTGTCATCGATGGCTATGCCCAGCACCATGGGGGCGATCAGGCTGGTACTCGGGTTCAGGCTGATACCGAAAAAGCCCAGTGAGCCGAAATAGACGGCAACCGGCAGGATATTCGGGAGCAGGGCCACAAAACCGATGCGCTGGGACATGAACATGGCGGCCAGGATCAGGTAGACGAAGACCAGCGCCAGGCCGACGCTGCGCGCCTGGCCGACAATGATGTTCGTGAGGGTTTCACTGATCAGTACCGGGTTGCCCGTGACCGTTGCCTTGATATGCTCCGGCAACTGCGCCAGCCGTGCCTGAATGCGCGCTATCAGGTCCGTCATCAGGTCGGAATTGATGACCCTGGAGCGCACCACGAGGTTGGTGGTCTGATAGCGCGAGTCGACAATCCGGTCGAGATCCTCGCTGGCGCTGAGGAACAGCAGCTGGGTGATCAGCCGCTTGTTGTCGGGAATTGTGTGAAATGCCGGGTCATTGTCATTGAAGGCCTGGTTGATCAGCATCAGGTAATCGGCAATGGAGAGGGTTCCGCCAATTTCAGGCTGCTCCAGAAGCCAGGCCTGCAGTTCCTGCAGTTGCCGCAGGTTTGCCGGCTCCTTGAACGCCTCGCGATGACTGCCTTCGAGGACGATGTAGAAGTTGTTGGCACCCCCCAGCTTTTCGTTGACGATATCAAAACCCTTGCGCACCTCCGAGTCACTTGCAAAATTGGTGATGGACTCGGTGCTGACATGGATGCGCATTATGCCCGCCAGGGCCAGCATGAATAGGACTGCGGCTATGACAAAAATCATGTTGCGATGTTTCAGGTCATACAGGGCAATATATTCAACGAAACGGTCGAACCCCCGGGCGGCAGGCCGGTCCTCATCTTTGGAAACGCGGGGCCGGCGGTCGAGCACCTTGAGCAGGGCTGGCGTGAAGGTGATGGACAGCACCGAGACATACACGACGCCGATGGCGGCGAAGATGCCGAATTCCTGCACTGCGCCTATCGGGTTGGCCATCATCGCGACAAAGCCGGCGATAGTGGTCAGGCCGGTCAGGGCCACAGGCAGTGCCATGTGCTGCAGCGCCTGCTTGATGATGGGAACGCCGGTTTCCGGTTGACTGCGCAGGTGGTGATATTCGGAAGTGACATGGACCGCGTAGGAAAATCCCAGGATCATCAGCAGCGGCGGCACCAGCACCGAAATCATGCTGAGTGAATGACCCAGGGCTGAAATCGTGCCCAGTGTCAGAATGACGCCAGCGCCGACGGTGAGCAGCGGCGCAACGACGCCGATCATGCTGCGGTATGCCGCCACCAGCACGATCACCAGAATGACGGTGATCAGCGGAGGAGTCCACAGCAGGTCCTTGATGAGCGCTTCCGACATCGCGACCTTGAAGAAGGGGGTACCCGTGAGGTAGACATCGGTGCTGCCGCGTTCCTCCTCGATGATGCGCATGATTTGCTCATGGACGCCGCCGCGCATGTATTCGAAGTCGGAAATGTCATTGAAGTAGATCACCAGCGCAGTGGCATCACCGGTGACTGACACCAGGTTGCCGGCATACACCGGGTTGCCCAGGACGCGCTCCCGGATCCCGGCCAGGGTGGTGGTGCCGTCTTCAAGACCGCTGGCAAATGGCGAGATATCAAGACCGTCGTCGACGCTGCGAATGTCGACGGCATTGGCCAGCGAGAGCACGTCGCGCACGGCCCCGATTTCCGAGATCCGTTGCGTCATGCGTACCACGGTGTCAAAGACTTCCGGCGTGAACACGTCCGCTGCCGCGAGCGTGACGATCAGTGTCTCGTCACTGCCAAATATGCGCCGTGTCTGTTCATAGAATATCTTCGATGGCTGGTCATCGGCGATCAGCCGGTTGGCGGACGGGTCGATATCCAGGCGCAACTGCCCGGTCAGCGGGTTGACGATGGCTGTCAGGGCCAGCAGCGTCAGTGATGTGAACAGAAGGATTGTGAGCCAGGTATAGCGGGAGACCAGCTCTGCCAGTTTTTCGGTGATGCCCATTACTCGTCCAGTATGGGCGGGATTTTCTGCTGCTTCAGCTGCTCCGGATCAAACAGGGCGTCATCGAGGGGATCTCCGGTCCGGATCTCCCGGATCACCAGCCGGGTTTGCGTCTTGTCCCTGACGTCGCGCATCACCAGTGCGCGCGGTACCTGGATATCACCGACCGGCTGGATGTCTGCAGGATCAACGGTCATGGTCTTGCGCAACTGGTGGCCACGCTCGAAGAGTTCTACCTTCAGGGTGACGCAGGTCTGCTTGTCGATGTAGCTGGAAATCTTGTCGTAGCCGGAAGTATCGCCGGGATAACTGTTGACCACATAGACGGGGCGGCCGTCCAGTACCTCGTCCGGATATTGTTCGGCCTTCAGGTCCTGCACTATGCCGTGCAGTCGCTCGTAGTCCTCGTAGGAGAAGTCGGTGCCGAGTATGGAACTGGAAATGCGCTTGGAGGTGATTTTGCGTACCTTGAACAGGCCGGGCATGTAGATGTACATGTCATTTTCCGGCTGGTTCTCGATGATCAGGAAGCGGGCGTTTCGAACATCCACGGGTTCCTCGAAATGCATCAGCAGGCGCGACTTGTTGTCGGCATCCCGTTTCCAGTAGACATCGGCCAGCAGGACCTGTTCATAGCCGCTGCGGTCGCGGGCGGTGAGTTCGATGGACTGGACCGCCGTTGATTTCGGCATGTTTTTCTCGACGCAGGTTTTGACGATCTCCGGGACTTCCGCGGCAATCGCGCTGGCGGCATGCATCAGCAGGAGGAATGTCAGTGTCAGGCGCATACCAGGTCGGCTTGTGTTCTCTTTAGAAGTCAATATGTTATTAGATTATATTCAGGATGGCAATTAAATGACGCGAAGCGGTTAGTATAGACTGGTTTGCTATGGCAACATATCAGTATATTCCCGGATAGGCGGGAACATGCCCTGGCAATGTTGCATCCCGAATGTACAGCGGCTGCTCATTTCGCGTCCATTGATGTGACCAGGTTATATAAGTAAGCGGTGTGAACAGAGTCGGGCAGCGCCCGCCCCGGAGGAGACGGTAACTGACATGCGCCGTGCAGGAAAAACACACGTCGCCGCCATGCTGGCATGGGTGCTGATGGGTGGCATGCTCACCGGGATTGTGACCCCGGTGTATGCCGAACCGGAGCCGGTCGCTGTTCTGCGGCAAATGTCGGAATACGTGACGGATGTGGTGCGCCGCGACACCAGCATCCTCAAGGACCCGGTACGGCTGCGGGCGCTTGCCAATGAAGCCGTCCTGCCGCATGTCGACTTCGTTACGCTGTCACGCTGGGTGCTGGGTAAACACTGGCCCAAGGCAACGCCTGCACAGCGAGAGGCTTTCATGACCCAGTTCCGGGAAATGTTGCTGGTCACCTACCTGCGCAATGTCACCTCCTACCGGGAAACCGCCGTCCGGTTCCTGCCGTTGCGTGCAGCGCCTGAGGATGACCGGGTTGTGGTGCAGGCCGAGGTCGAGCCGCAGGGCGCACCCGTCGTTAACGTCATGTTCCGCATGCACCGGGTTGATGGCCGCTGGCTGATCTATGATGTCGCCGTGGAAGGCATCAGCCTGGTGGCGACGCATCGATCCGGTTTTTCGCAGGAGATCAGTCGCAACGGACTCGATGGCCTGATAGCCCGGCTGGCTGAAATGAACCACGAGGCAGTTACGGCGGGTGAAGAATGTGTCGGATGCTGACAAATTGTGCTGCGCGTCAGCGTCTTTCTATGGCCACAGAACCCCTATGGCAACGGAATCCACGGAAAAAACCCGGAAAGAAATAACAATATCAGAGAAACACTGCCTAACTTGTCACCCCGTCGAAGGCCGGGGTCCAGGCTGTTGATATTCTGGATTCCGGTTTACACCGAAATGACGGACAGGGACTTGATCAGAATTTCACTGGAAGTTTTTCCGTGGATTCCGTGGCCATTTCGTCGCTCTTCATCAAGTTTAGTGGCTGCGCAGCAGGCGCTGCTTCTCTCGGTTCCAGTCGCGTTCCTTGTCGGCCGCACGCTTGTCATGGCTCTGTTTGCCGCGGGCGAGGGCGATTTCCAGCTTGGCGCGTCCCCGCTTCCAGTAGAGCGCCAGGGGCACAAGGGTATAGCCCTTGCGTTCGACCGCACCGGTCAGCTTGTCGATTTCGCGCCGGTGCAGCAGCAGCTTGCGGGTGCGCGTGGCATCCGGCGTGACATGGGTGGATGCGCTGAGCAACGGCGAGATGTGCATCCCGAACAGCCAGGCTTCATTGTCCCGCAGCAGGATATAGCTCTCTGATAGCTGCACCCGGCCTTCCCGCAGGCTCTTTACCTCCCAGCCCTGCAGGGCGAGGCCGGCCTCGATGCGATCCTCGATGAAATAATCGTGGCGTGCCTTTTTATTCAGCGCAATGGTGCTGCTACCGGCTCCCGCCGCGGATTTCTTTTTTGCCATGGCGGCAGTATATCAACCCCGACGGCGATGCGCCCTGCCGGAATTGCGCGGTTGAGATGGGACATTATTTCACGGACAATGCCGGTGCCTGTTCCTGCTGTGGACAGCAGCGCCCCGGATGACGGCGAAACGAGGAGAGTGTAGATGGCAACTGAACGCGAATCGATCCATGGCCAGTGGTCCAGCCGGCTCGCCTTCATTCTGGCCGCGACGGGTTCCGCCGTCGGGCTGGGCAATATCTGGAAGTTTCCCTACATCACCGGTGAGAACGGCGGTGGCGCCTTTGTACTGGTGTACCTGGTGTGCATTGCGGTGATCGGT
>Ga0210064_1000200_pt1 | contig 29052 bp, 22 predicted proteins | sample Muzzi_CordC_D2_FD_185531 | JGI IMG/M metagenome (GOLD analysis project Ga0210064, IMG submission 185531) | Wetland microbial communities from San Francisco Bay, California, USA, that impact long-term carbon sequestration - Muzzi_CordC_D2 (SPAdes) | ecosystem: Environmental > Aquatic > Marine >... | reverse complement strand
GCAAATGAATCTCACGAGATGATTCAGAGCGGGGACGACTCAGGCCAGCCTTCTTAGAAGGCTGGCCCTAAAGCCCCCTTATAGGGGGCATAAGGCAAGTCCGCGTTCTAAGAACGCGGATGTTTAGTTCAACGATCGCCTGGATGAGTTCGGGTGATGGACCCTTGGAACCTAGCTTACCTTTTCTGCCTGATGAGTACAGTGGCCGGTACTTGCAAATTATCAGGATGTCATGGAATTTCAATAGTGTCGATGGCCGAATAATCACCGCAGCTCGCTGGATACAGCGTGGGTCGAGAAACAGCGACCAGAAGCCAAACAGAATTCGATCGAGTGCTGAGAGATTAGGCGCGCGTCGCCGCAAACGGTTGATGACTAGGAGCTGCTGCTTCATGAGCAGGCTGTCGGCGACGACTGCCCTCGCACTACCGGGCCCCAGGAGTTTGGCGATGGTGGTTAATAGATGAGCGAGGAGTACCAGCAGATCCTTCATGGCAGAGAAAGATAGGGAAGGAGGTTGCGTTAAGGAACAAGGCTGTCTACGATGTCGTGTTCAAGTGATAATTAGCAATTCGCCTAGGACACGTTCTGGCAGGTCGTTATAACCGGTTCTCAGAAGCTTTGTGGCAAGTTCCTTCACGTTCTGGTCCATCATTATCCTCTTTGTATATAAAACGGTCTGGCGAGATGTGTGTGCGTAGGGTGAGTCAAGGCAATTACCGGTGCGGCTAGGCTCCGCACAGGGTGTCAAAACTATCTCATTGACCCCGGCGGCGTGCGAGCATGCTCCGTTGCACGAGTACACCAACCAGTGCCAGCGCCAGGAAACTCACGACTTCGACAGGTGGCTGCAGCACAAATACCGAGACGATAGCCGCCGCCCCGGCGAGAGCAGACAGCACAATGATTGTCCAGTCAGTCAACAGGGCCGCCAGCAGTGCGCCGACAAGCCCGGCGACATAGGGCGTAATTGCCGGCATGCTGGCGAATCCCGGTTTGTCCGTGTACGTGATAACCAGAAACGCCGCTGCGTAAAAGCCGGCCAGCGCAAAGGCAACCCGCTCGTAGACGATCGCCAGTACCGCCCCCACCAGACCCACGACGCTACCGGCAACCAGCGCCAGCCACATGGGCTGATCAGCCAGCCAGACATGAGCCAGCTCGAAGCCAAGCAGAAACCCGATTACTGCGATGAATAGCCAGAAGATATTTCTTCCGGCGAGAAGCACCGTGCAACCCAGTAAAACACGAACCACGTTGTCGATCGATACTGAATCCATTTTAGTGCTCCTCTGGCAAGTCAGGGCCTTTTCCTTCAGGTATGCAGACTTTATCTATGAATGGATGCCGTGTGCAGAGCACATGTCTGGAACCCGGCCTGCAGCCGGGATTGTGTAATACAGGGGTGGGTAATGTCCTGGAATGAGCGTGTTTGATTCACGGCTCAGCTTGTCCTGGCGGCAAGGCCCAGCATCAATAGTGACAAGCCGTCAAAAAGCAGGCTGATACCGATAAGCAGGCCGACTAGCCAGACGGTAGTAAACGGCCAGCCGGCAATAAACACTGCAGCCAGCCCGAGGGATACAATTCCATTGAACATCAACCATCCCCAGCCACGTCGCGGCCGCAGCTCCCAGGCAGCGCTAACACCGGCAAAGCCGTCGAGCAGAAAATACACCGCTAACACCAATCCGAGTGCCGCCGTACCTGCGACCGGGTGCAGCAGAATAAGCAAGCCAACAGTGATGAGTGCAAAGGGTTTGAGCCAGATAGCCCACCGGTCCCGGAAGCCGTTCCAGGTGATATAGAAAGCGATGAGGCCGGCGATAAGCAGCAACCAACCGGCAAAAAAAGCGACTGCCATCGACATGAATTGTGGCAACGCGATTCCCGCAATCCCAGCCAGTAACAAGACAATACTGGTAATGATTACAGTCTTGCGCGACCGGCTGTCCATAGATACTACCAGTGACTTATACATAGCAGGAATCCTCGTCGTGGTGTGGTGGTTTTTACTGTCAGAAAAATCAATTCATACCGGGCTTCCAGCATATGATTGTGCTGGAATGGCAGAGAGATTGTAACACCCGGTAACGCAGGCTGCGGGATACTGCTAACGATCTGTCATCAGACAGGTGGGAAAGCGCTTGCTTCATGCGCTTGAACTATTGGAGTCTACCGGGGATCAAATTCTGTACCAATGTGCACCGGGCAAGGAGCGGCAATGAGCGAAAAAACACGAATCAGTCACCCGAAGGAGCTTCTTTTACCCGCGGACGTGGAGGGATTCGATTCCCTGGCCAGGCTTGCCCTGGATATGCGTTCGTCGTGGAATCATGCCACAGATCAGGTGTGGCGGCAGCTGGATCCCGTTTTATGGGAGCTCACGCAGAACCCCTGGGTCGTCCTGCAGACGGTTTCGCGGGAGAAACTCCAGCGTGTATTAGTCGATCCCGCTTTCCGCAAGAACATTGACAATCTGGTGCAAGCCAGGCAGGACTCTGCGGACGCACCCGCATGGTTTCAGCAAACCCACCCGCAAGCGCAGCTAGGCTGTGTTGCGTACTTCAGTATGGAATTCATGTTGAGCGAAGCCTTGCCCATTTACTCGGGCGGGCTCGGGAACGTGGCCGGTGATCAACTCAAGGCCGCCAGTGATCTGGGTGTTCCGGTCATCGGTGTGGGGCTGCTCTATCAGCAAGGCTATTTTCGCCAGGTGATCGACAAGAACGGCGCACAACAGGCCCTTTACCCATACAACGATCCCGGTCAGTTGCCGATTACGCCGTTGCGCCAGGCAGACGGCGAATGGTTGCGGCTGGAGATCACCTTGCCCGGTTACTCGGTGTGGCTGCGCACCTGGCAGGTTCAGGTCGGCAGAGTGAAGCTCTACCTGCTGGACAGCAATGATGCGGCGAATTATCCCGCGCATCGAGGCATTACCAGTGAGCTCTACGGTGGCGGACCGGAACTCCGCCTGAAACAGGAGCTACTGCTTGGGATTGGCGGCTGGCGGCTGCTCACGGCGCTCGGCATCCAGCCGGAGGTCTGCCACCTGAATGAAGGCCATGCGGCCTTTGCCGTGCTGGAGCGCGCCCGCAGCTTTATGCAGGAGAACGGGCAACCCTTCGAGGTCGCCCTGGCCGTCACCCGGGCTGGCAATCTCTTCACCACGCACACGGCAGTAGCTGCCGGCTTCGACCGCTTCGCTCCTGCACTCATCGAGCAATACCTCGGTGGATATGCCGAGCGGAAACTCGGTATAACACCCCACGATTTGCTGGCTCTGGGCCGCGAGAACCCGAACGATTCGACGGAGCCCTTCAACATGGCCTGTCTGGCAATCCGTGGCAGCGGGGCAGTGAATGGCGTGAGTCGGCTGCATGGCAGGGTGAGCCGGCACCTGTTTGAGCCGCTGTTTCTGCGCTGGCCGACCGAAGAGGTCCCGGTCGGACACGTGACCAACGGCGTGCATATGCCGACCTGGGACTCGGCCCCGGCCGATGATCTCTGGACGGAGACCTGTGGCAAGGACCGCTGGCTGGGAACGGTGGAGACTCTGGAGCAGGACATGCGCCGTGTCTCCGACGCCCGACTCTGGCAGTTTCGCACTGCGACCACGATGGCGCTGGTTGAATATGCTCGCGAACGCTTGTCCCGGCAACTGGCCGCGTCCGGTGCGTCGCCCGAGGCGGTTGATTACGCAAGGCATCTGTTTGATCCCAATACCTTGACGCTGGGCTTTGCACGCCGTTTCGCAAGCTACAAAAGACCCAATCTGCTACTGCATGACCCGCAGCGACTGCTGCGCCTGCTGAGCAATCCACAACGCCCGGTACAGCTCATCATGGCCGGCAAGGCGCATCCGGCTGACCAGGCAGGGCAGGCACTGATCCGGCAGTGGACGCATTTCATCCGGCGGCCCGAGGTGCGTCCCCATGTGATCTTCCTCAGTGACTACGACATGCATGTAACCGCGCAACTGGTGCAGGGTGTGGATGTCTGGCTCAACACGCCGCGCCGCCCCTGGGAGGCGTGTGGAACCAGCGGTATGAAAGTGCTGGTCAATGGCGGCATCAATCTGTCGGAACTGGACGGCTGGTGGGCGGAAGCCTGGACGCCGGAAGTCGGCTGGGCGTTGGGGGATGGTCTGGAGCATGATCACGATCCCGCCTGGGACGCAGCCGAAGCCGAAGCGCTCTACGACCTGCTCGAGCACGAGGTGATCCCGGAGTTCTATACGCGTGACGAACAGGGTATACCCGTCGCCTGGGTGGCGCGGATGCGCGAAAGCATGGCGCGATTGACACCGCATTTCTCTACCAACCGTGCGGTGCGCGAATACACCGAGCAACACTACCTCCCGGCGGCCTCGGCCTACCGTGAGCGGGCCGCCGACAAAGGCAGGATCGGCGTGGATATCGTTAATTGGTGGCACGCGCTGGAGCAAAAATGGACTGCTCTTCGCTTCGGCGAGGTGAAACTTGAAACCGATGCCGGGCAACACGTCTTTGAAGTGCAGGTGTATCTCGATGAGCTCGACACGGAGGCCGTGCGGGTTGAGCTATATGCGAATGGCGTTAACGGTAGTGCGCCGGAGCGCGTGGCGATGCAGCGCGTGCGGCAACTGGTGGGCGCAACCAACGGCTACGCCTATCGCGCAAGCGTGCCTGCAGACCGCCTGCCGACGGACTATACGGCGCGGCTGATACCGCAGCGCGATGACGTGGCGGTGCCTCTGGAAGACGCTCACATCCTGTGGCAGCGATGATCCGATGGACGGACTCATCCATGAACAAACCAGCTAACTCACGCATCCTGACGATCAACGGCGGCTCGTCGAGCATCAAGTTCGCGCTGTTCGAGACCGGTGACTCGCTCCGACGGATTCTGGAGGGCGTGATTGAGCGGATTGGACTGCCGGAAGCCAAATTGTGCGTAAAAGGCATGCCCCTGGCGGACAACTTTTCGCGCTCAGTACCGGCACCGGATCACACGGTGGCGGTGGGCACACTGATGGATTGGATCGCGGAACGCAGCGGGCGTGATGCATTGACCGCGGTGGGACATCGCGTGGTGCATGGTGGGCCGAAGTATAGCCGGCCGCAGCGAATCACTGGGGAAATGGTTGCGGAGTTGCACCGGCTCAGCCCATTCGATCCGGAGCATCTGCCTGAAGAGATCCTGCTGACCGAGGCGTTTCACCGCCGATTTCCCGAGCTGCCGCAAGTAGCGTGTTTCGACACGGCATTCCACCACGACCTGCCGCGCGTGGCGCAACTGTTGCCGATCCCGCGCCGCTATGAGGCGCAGGGTGCGCGGCGGTACGGGTTTCACGGTTTGTCGTATGCGTTTCTAATGGGAGAACTGGCCCGCCTGGCCGGAACGGAAGCGGCGCAAGGCCGGGTTGTCCTTGCCCACCTCGGTAATGGCGCGAGCCTGGCGGCGGTGCGCGACGGTAAACCCGTGGATACGAGCATGGGTCTCACCCCGGCAGCCGGGGTGCCGATGAGCACCCGCTCCGGTGATCTCGATCCCGGACTGGTTTTGTATCTGGCGCGCACGGAGAAGATGGATGTCCTGCAATTCAATAAGATGGTCAACCAGCAGTCCGGCCTGCTCGGCATTTCCGAGACAAGTTCCGACATGCGTGCCTTGCTCGACTGTGAAGCGCGGGACGTGCGGGCGGCTGAAGCGGTCGCGCTGTTTTGTTACCAGGTCAAGAAATGGATCGGTGCATTCGCGGCGGCGTTGGGCGGACTGGACATGCTGGTGTTCGCGGGTGGCATCGGAGAGAACGCACCCACGGTCCGCACCCGGATTTGCGACGGACTGGAGTTTCTTGGGATTGAACTCGAAGAAAAGCAAAACGCGGCGAATGAGAGTGTGATTTCCACGGTGGCCGGCCGGGCTGCGGTACGCGTGATTCGCACGGACGAAGAGCGCATGATAGCCGAAACGGTTTGCCGTGTTCTCGGTCTGGACTGAAAAAGGAGGATGCCCGTTTTGAAACACAATACCGACCAGCCCAAGGCTCCCGAATCGAAGCCGGCACAAGACGACATAGCCAGGAAGGCATACGCGCTCTATGTGAAGGAAGATCGTCCGCAAGGACATGCCGAGCAAAACTGGTTGGAGGCGGAAGCTCAATTGCAGCACGCCGCCTCCGACCATTCGGGCCACCATGACCATCATGCCCGCATGGCGGCGGATTTCCGCAAACGGTTCTGGATCTCACTGGTCCTGACCCTGCCCATCCTGGTCCTCTCGCCGCTGCTCCAGAAGCTTGTGGGTCTGCGTGAAACCATCAGTTTTTCCGGCGACCTCTATGTTCTTTTTGGCTTCTCTTCGGCAGTCTTCTGGTATGGCGGCTGGCCGTTTCTGAAAGGCCTGTACACCGAGCTCAGATCCCGCCAGCCCGGCATGATGACGCTGGTTGCTGTGGCCATTACCACCGCCTATGGGTATAGCAGCGCCGTAGTGTTCGGCTTGACCGGGAAGGTATTCTTCTGGGAGCTGGCCACCCTGGTCGACGTGATGTTGCTTGGGCACTGGATCGAGATGAAGTCGGTGATGGGTGCATCAAAGGCCCTGGAGGAATTGGCGAAGCTTATGCCCTCCAACGCTCACAAAGTCACGGCCGATGGCAGCGTGACGGACGTGCCATTGAGCGAACTGGCGGTGGACGACAAGGTTCTGATCAAACCGGGTGAGAAAATCCCTGCGGACGGTGTCATTGTCGATGGCGAGAGCTCGGTCAATGAGGCCATGCTCACCGGCGAATCAGCCCCGGTCACCAAAAAGACCGGCGGCAAGGTCATCGGTGGTGCCATCAACGGCGAAGGTTCCCTGACCATCGAGGTCAAAGGTACCGGCAAGGATTCATTTCTATCGCAGGTCATCGACTTGGTCAAACAGGCCCAGGAAAGCAAATCCAAGACCCAGGATCTGGCCGACACAGCGGCGATGTGGCTCACCCTCATTGCCCTGAGCGGCGGCGCGATTACCTTTTTTATCTGGTTAGCCTTCATGGGCAAGGATCTCTCCTTTGCCATCGAGCGCGCCGTGACCGTCATGGTCATCACCTGCCCGCATGCCCTGGGTCTGGCCGTGCCGCTGGTTGTCGCTGTCTCCACGGCTCTGGCCGCGAGCAATGGACTGCTGATTCGCAATCGGTCCGCATTTGAGCGCGCCAGGAACGTTCAGGCGATCATTTTCGACAAGACCGGGACCCTCACTGAGGGCCGCTTTGGCGTAACCGATACCCTGCTGTTAGCGCAGGACATCAACGAAGACACGTTACGTCAATATGCGGCCTCGGTGGAAGCCAATTCCGAACACCCCATCGCCAAGGCCATTGCCGCCACTGCCGAAAATAAATTGCCTGTTGAAGACTTCAAAGGTATCGCAGGCAAAGGCGCCGAAGGCAGGGTCGAGGGCAAAGAGATCAAGGTGGTGAGTCCGAGCTTCCTGAGCGAGCAGAATATTGACGTGGACGACAAGCGCGTGGAGGAACTGAAAGCGCAAGGCAAAACAGTCGTCTTTGTCCTTTTTGACGGGCAGTTGAAAGGGGCGATTGCGCTGGCCGATATCATCCGGCCCGAGTCGAAGCAGGCCATCGCGGCGCTCAAAGCAATGAACATCAAGTGCATGATGCTTACGGGGGACAACAAACAGGTCGCCCAATGGGCTTCGGACCAGGTCGGGTTGGATGAATACTTCGCCGAAGTTCTGCCTCAGGACAAAGCGGCCAAAGTCAAAGAAGTCCAGTCCCGGGGCGGATTGGTGGCCATGACCGGCGATGGCGTGAATGATGCTCCTGCGCTGGCACAAGCGGATCTGGGCATCGCCATTGGCGCGGGCTCGGATGTGGCGGTCGAAACCGCAGACATCGTTCTGGTGCGAAGCAATCCATTGGATGTCCTGGCCCTCCTCAAGCTTTCCAAGGCCACCTACGGCAAGATGATTCAAAATCTCGTTTGGGCGACCGGCTATAACGCGTTCGCCATCCCGCTCGCAGCCGGAGCACTTTACGCCTGGGGCGTGCTGCTTTCCCCCGCATTGGGCGCGGCGCTAATGGCCGCGAGTACGGTGATTGTGGCTATCAACGCGCGACTGCTGAGACTGAAGAAATGACCGGGCTATTTGATAAGGGGGAACCCGACATGCCGGTCAATGATCAATTGAGAGGTTCAGCAAGCCCAGGGGCGTTAAGCAGGCACACCCATATGCGCTGTGGGTCAATCGCGTCAGGATGCAGGGCGCCCGCAGCGACGAGGCGTTTATAGTCGAGCGGATTTTCATCCGTGCCCTCAATCTGTGCTCAATCCGGGAAACTTAGACCATGAATACCAAGACGCTAACGCCGGAACAGCTCCACAAGATCGATGCCTACTGGCGTGCCGCCAACTATCTGTCGGTCGGCCAGATCTATCTTTACGACAATCCGCTGCTGAAGCGGCCGCTGACGCTCGCGGATGTGAAGCACATGCTGCTGGGACACTGGGGCACGACCCCCGGGCAGAACTTCATTTACGCGCACCTTAACCGGGTCATCAAAAAATACGACCTCGACATGATTTACCTCTCCGGCCCCGGCCACGGCGGTCCGGCGGTAGTGGGTAATACGTATCTCGAAGGTACGTACAGCGAAATCTATCCCAACATCAGCCAGGATGAGGCCGGCCTGCAGAAGCTCTTCAAGCAGTTCTCGTTTCCCGGCGGCATTCCCAGCCACGCCTCGCCCGAGTGCCCGGGCTCGATCCACGAAGGCGGCGAGCTCGGCTATTCGCTCAGCCATGCGTTCGGGGCAGTACTGGACAATCCGGATCTGATCGTCGCCTGCGTCGTCGGCGATGGCGAGGCGGAGACCGGGCCGCTGGCAACGGCGTGGCATTCCAACAAGTTTCTCAACCCGATCACCGACGGTGCGGTATTGCCGATTCTGCATCTCAATGGCTACAAGATCAGCAACCCGACCGTCCTGGCCCGCGTCGAGCATGAGGAATTGGAGCAATTTCTCTGTGGCTGCGGTTGGACACCCCACTTTGTGGAAGGAGATGAACCGGAAACGATGCATCAGCTCATGGCCGGTACGTTGGAAAAGGCCATCGAGGACATTCGGCAAATCCAGAGCAATGCCCGCAACAATAACGACACCACCCGGCCGCGCTGGCCGATGATCGTCCTCAACTCACCCAAGGGCTGGACGGGGCCGAAGACAGTCGATGGCCTGCAGGTCGAGGGTACCTTCCGTGCGCACCAGGTGCCGCTCCACCCAAGGGCTCATCCCGAACACCTCAAGCTGCTGGAAGACTGGCTGAAGAGCTACCGGCCGGAGGAACTCTTCGAGAGCCAGGGCCGCCTGAAGCCGGAACTGGCCGAGCTCACCCCCCAGGGCGAACGCCGCATGGGCGCCAATCCCCACGCCAATGGCGGCAGGTTGCTGCGCGAGCTGCGCCTGCCGGATTTCCGCGACTACGCGGCCGACGTACCCGCGCCGGGGGCACCCGGCGTCGGCGACACCCATGTGCTCGGGCCGTTCCTGCGCGATGTGACGAAGCTGAACAACGAACAGCGCAATTTCCGCATCTTCGGTCCTGACGAGACGCTCTCCAACGGCCTGGAGGCCCTGTTTGAAGTGACCCAACGCCAGTGGGATGCCGCGACCGTGCCGAACGACGAATGGCTCGCGCCCGCCGGGCGCGTGATGGAAATGCTCAGCGAGCACCAGTGCGAGGGCTGGTTGGAGGGTTACCTGCTCACCGGGCGGCACGGGCTGTTCAACTGCTACGAGGCATTCATCCACATCATCGATTCGATGTTCAATCAGCACGCCAAGTGGCTGAAGGTCACCGCACACCTGCCGTGGCGGCACAAGCTCGCCTCGCTGAACTACCTGCTGACCTCACATGTCTGGCGCCAGGATCACAACGGTTTCACCCATCAGGACCCCGGCTTCATCGACCACGTCGTCAACAAGAAGGCCGAAGTGGTGCGGGTGTACTTTCCACCCGATGCCAACTGCCTGCTGTCGGTGATGGACCACTGCCTGAAGAGCCATCACTACGTTAACGTGGTGGTTGCGGGCAAACACCCGGCGCCGCAGTGGCTGACCATGGATGCCGCCGTCAAGCATTGCAGTGAGGGCATCGGTATCTGGCAGTGGGCCAGCAACGACCAGGCGGTTGCGCCCGATGTGGTCATGGCCTGCTGTGGAGACGTGCCCACGCTGGAGACGCTGGCCGCCGTCTCCATCCTGCGCGAGCACCTGCCTGAGCTGAAAATCCGCGTGGTCAACGTCGTCGACCTGATGAAGCTGCAGCCGCCCAGCGAGCACCCGCACGGCTTGAGCGACGTGGATTTCGATGAACTGTTCACCCGGGACACGCCGGTCATCTTTGCCTACCATGCCTACCCGTGGCTGATCCACCGGCTGACCTACCGCCGCACCAATCACCACAACATCCACGTCCGCGGCTACAAGGAAGAAGGCACCATCACCACGCCCTTCGACATGACGGTGCTGAACGATCTGGACCGCTTCCACCTGGTGATGGACACCATCGACCGCCTGCCGCAGACCGGCGACAAAGGCGTCTACCTGAAGCAGCAGCTCAAGGACAAGCTCATCGCGCACAAGCAATACATCAACCAGCACGGCCAGGACATGCCGGAGATCCGTGACTGGAAGTGGAGCAACTCCAGATGAATGCGCATATCCCGCAATTCCCGGAACCAGCGGCATAGGCAAGACAGAAGAATACCGATTATGGAACCCGATGCCGGCCAGCCCAAGGCACCCGAATCGAAATCGGGATCTAAGTCAAATGCGAAGAAAGATCTGAAATCCCTGCCCCTGCCGGAACTGGAGAAACAATTGGGGTCGTCGCCGGACGGCCTCAGTCAGTCCGAGGCGCAGAAACGGCTGGCCCACTATGGGCCGAACGAGATTGAAGAAAAGAAGACCAATCCGTTCCTGAAATTCTTAAGCTACTTCTGGGGGCCAATCCCGTGGATGATCGAAGCGGCCGTGATCCTCTCGGCGATCGACCGGCACTGGCCGGACTTTGGCATCATTCTCGTGCTGCTTGTGGCCAACGCCGTGGTCGGTTTCTGGGAGGAACACGCAGCGGGCAATGCCATAGAGGCCCTCAAGGCCAAGCTGGCGGTCAAGGCCCGGGTGATACGTGACGGCAAGTGGGTCAACCCGGCGGCGCGCGAGTTGGTGCCGGGCGATGTCATTCGCATGCGCCTGGGCGACATTGTGCCGGCGGATGCGCGCTTGCTGGACGGTGATCCCATGTCGGTCGATCAGTCCGCGCTGACAGGAGAGTCTTTGCCCGCTACCCGGAAACCGGGTGACTCGGTGTTTTCCGGTTCGATCATCCGCCGGGGTGAGAGCAGCGCGCTGGTGTATGCCACGGGTGGGAATACCAACTTCGGCAAGACCGCAGAACTCGTGCAGGACGCGCACACCGTCAGCCATTTTCAAAAGGCGGTATTGAAGATCGGCAACTACCTGATCATGCTCGCGGTGGTGCTGGTGGCTACGATCATTGCCGTCGCGATTTACCGCGGCGACCCGATCCTCACTACCTTGCAGTTCGCCCTGGTGCTGACCGTTGCGGCGATTCCGGTGGCGATGCCCACAGTGTTGTCGGTCACGATGGCGGTCGGCGCGCGTCTGCTCGCCAAGAAGGAGGCAATCGTCAGCCGGTTGGTGGCTATTGAGGAACTGGCTGGCGTGGACATATTGTGTGTGGACAAGACCGGCACCCTGACCCAGAACAAGCTTACGCTGGGCGATCCGTTCAGCGTGAACAATGTCCCCGCCGAGCAGGTCATCCTCGACGCCGCGCTGGCGTCGCGCGCGGACCACAAGGACACCATCGACCTGGCCGTGCTCGGCGGCCTGAAAGATGACAAGGCCCTGAAGGGCTACCAGGTGGTGCATTTCCAGTCTTTCGACCCGGTGCACAAGCGCACCGAAGCGACCGTCAAGGGCGCGGACGGAAAACAATTCAAGGTGACCAAGGGCGCGCCGCAGGTGATCCTGGCGCTGGCGGCCAATGCCGGAGAAGTCAAGTCCGCCGTCGACAAGGCGGTCAACGACTTTGCGGCGAGCGGCTTTCGGTCACTCGGCGTCGCCCGGGCAGATGAGGAAGGCAAGTGGCTGCTTGTCGGCGTGTTGCCCTTGTTCGATCCACCGCGGGAAGATGCCAAGGCAACCATCGCGACCGCGTTGGCGATGGGCGTGAAGGTCAAGATGGTGACGGGGGACGCACTGGCCATCGCCAAGGAAACCGCCAAAAAGCTGGACATGGGCGCAAATATCCTCGATGTCTCCAGCCTGGGCGACTCGAAAAAGGAAGAGACCGCAGAGGTGGCCGAGTCCATCGAAAAGGCCGACGGTTTCGCCCAGGTGTTCCCGGAACACAAGTTCCACATTGTGGATGTCCTGCAAAAACGCGGTCACATTGTCGGCATGACCGGCGACGGGGTGAACGACGCCCCCGCGCTCAAGAAGGCCGACTGCGGCATCGCCGTGTCGGACGCGACCGATGCCGCGCGCGCGGCGGCGGCCATCGTATTGATGACGCCGGGCCTGTCGGTGATCATCGATGCGATCAAGGAGAGCCGGAAGATTTTCCAGCGGATGAACAGCTACGCGATCTACCGCATCGCAGAAACGCTGCGCGTGCTGTTGTTCGTGATGTTCTCAATCCTGATCTTCAACTTCTATCCTGTGACGGCGGTAATGATCGTGATGCTCGCCTTGCTCAATGACGGCGCCATCCTGTCCATCGCCTATGACAACGTGCATTACAAGGATCAGCCCGAGGCCTGGAACATGCGCATGGTGCTGGGGATTGCCACGGTGCTGGGTCTTGTCGGCCCCATTGCCGCGTTTGGCCTGTTTTTCCTTGGCGATCGGGTCTATCACCTCAACCATGCGCATCTCCAGACAATGATGTATCTGATGCTGTCGGTAGCCGGGCATCTGACGATTTTCCAGACGCGCACGCGCGGCCCATTCTGGTCGATACGCCCCGCGCGGATTTTATGGATGGCGGTACTTGGCACCCAAACTGTGGCCACGTTGATAGCGGTTTACGGGCTGTTCATGACACCCCTGGGCTGGGGTTGGGCGGCGTTCGTCTGGGGTTATGCGCTGGCGTGGTTCCTGGTGACCGACCCCGTGATACTGCTCGCCTATCGGATTTTTGATCCAGTCAAAACCGAGCCGAAAGCTGAAGCCAAGACTGATGCCAAAACAGTACCCAATGCTGAACCCAAGGCTGAACCGAAGCCGAAAGCCGTAGTCGTGTCAAAATCCGAAACTACAGCAGAGACCACACCTGACGCCAAAGCTGAGGCGGAAACCAAGCCTGTAGTCGATCCTAAACCTGAAGCGAAAGAAGCTGAGACGAATGCTGAAGCCAGGCCTGCAGTGGAGGCGAAACCCGAAGCCCAAGAAGTTGAGCCTAAGCCAGAAGTCAAGGTCGAAACAAAACCTGAAACCAAAGCCAAGACACCGTCCGATTTGACGCCGCAGCTAGTCAAGCAAGTGCATGAACTTTACGAGGAGCTGGGGCGCCAGGAGGTTCGAGCCGTTGAGGAATTGGAGAAGGCGGAGCGGGAGAATCGGAAAGATGAACCGGATGGACCCCAGAAATAAACAGCGCTTAGCAGCGCGGCTGACTGACTGAGAGGATGAAGATGAAGATCAAATCGAAGGATTTCTGTGTAAAGGAAGGCGAACAGGTCGATCTCAAGAAGTGGCCGACGCTGGTGAAACCAGCGTACAAGTCGAAAAAGAAGTACAAAAAATACCTTGAAGAAAACGTGGAGGATCTAAGTGAGCTGCAACGTCTTCACTACGCATCCAACCGCTACGCGGTGTTGCTGATTTTTCAAGCCATGGACGCTGCCGGCAAGGATGGCGCCATCCGGCACGTCATGTCCGGCGTCAACCCACAAGGCTGCCAGGTGTTCAGTTTCAAACACCCGAGCGCCACGGAACTGGAACACGATTTCCTGTGGCGCACCACTCGGTCTTTGCCGGAACGCGGCCGGATTGGCATCTTCAACCGATCCTATTACGAGGAGGTGCTGATCGTGCGTGTGCATCCGGAGATTCTGCGCGGCCAGGGGCTTCCTGACGGGCTGCTCGACGAGAAAACGATTTGGCGGGAGCGCTATCGTTCCATAGTGGACCTGGAGAACCATCTCCATCGTAACGGCACATGCATCATCAAGTTCTTTCTTCACCTCTCAGAGGAAGAGCAGCGAAAGCGCTTTCTCGATCGCATCGATGAACCGGAAAAAAACTGGAAATTCAGTCTTGCTGACATCGAAGAGCGGAAACTCTGGAAACAGTACATGCAGGCCTACCAGGACTGCCTGAGCGCGACAAGCACCACGATTGCGCCCTGGTACGTGGTTCCCGCGGATGACAAAAAGAACGCCCGCCTGATTATTTCACGGATCATTCTCGATACCTTCAAGGCGCTCGAAATGCATTATCCGAAAACAGACGCCAAGCGCAGGCAGGAATTGCTGTCGATTCGCGAAGAGCTGATGAAGCAAGCTCCGGATGATAACTGACCGTTCACGAATAGAAGGCAATCTGGCAGGCATGACGAGAAGAAAACAGGAGGCTGAAATGAGCAATACCGATAACCGCATGGCGTCGGCTGATGCGCTGGTGATCTTCGGTGTAAGCGGCGACCTCGCCCACAAGATGATTTTTCCGGCGCTCTATGCGATGGCCAGACGCGGTGTCCTCAACGTGCCGGTGGTGGGCGTCGCCGCACCGAACTGGAGCACGGCGCAACTGCGCAAACAGGCGCAGGACAGCATCAGACAGGCCGGCAAGATCGAAGACCGGGGAGCCTTCAATCACCTTCTGTCCCTGCTCCGGTATGTCGGTGGTGACTACAACGAGCCGGGTACCTTCAAAGCCCTGAAGCAGGCGCTGGGTGATGCGCGGCGACCGGCGCATTACCTCGCCATCCCGCCCGCGTTGTTTGCCACGGTTATCGAAGGGCTCGGTGCTGCGGGTCTGGCCGATCAGGCGCGGGTCATTGTGGAAAAACCGTTCGGACGCGACCTGGCTTCGGCGCGGGAACTTAACAGCATCGCGCTGTCGGTGTTTCCGGAAGACGCGATCTTCCGCATCGACCACTATCTCGGGAAGGAGGCGATCATGAACATCCTCTATTTCCGTTTCGCCAATTCGTTCCTCGAACCGATCTGGAACCGCAACCATGTGGCCAGCGTGCAGATCACGCTGGCCGAGGATTTTGGCGTGAAGGGCCGTGGCACGTTTTACGAAAGCGCCGGTTGCCTGCGCGATGTTATCCAGAACCATTTGTTCCAGATCGTTGCGCTGCTGGCCATGGAGCCGCCCGCCTATCAGGGCTATGGTGCGGTGCACAGCGAGAAAGCCAAGGTGTTCCAGGCCATGCGTGCCCTGCACCCGGACGACATGGTGCGTGGCCAGTACAGCGGCTACCGCAAGGAGCCGGGGGTGGCCAAGGGGTCGGATGTCGAGACCTTCTGCGCACTGCGGCTGTTTATCGACTCGTGGCGCTGGGAAGGCGTGCCCTGGTACCTGCGCGCCGGCAAATGTCTGCCGGCAACCGCGGCCGAGGTGCTGGTGGAATTGAAACCGCCGCCGCAACGGCTGTTCGACGATTCCGCGCCGGTGGCCGGGCGGGCCAACTATCTGCGCTTCCGGCTTTCTCCCAATACCGCCGTTGCCCTCGCCGCGCGTGTCAAGCGTGCCGGCAAAGAGTTTGTCGGTGACCAGCGCGAGCTCTACCTGTGTGAAGAACAGCCGGAAGTTGAAACGCCCTACGAGCGTTTACTGAGTGACGCCATGGCCGGCAACGGGGCGCTCTTCACCCGTGAGGATGCGGTTGAGGCCGCATGGACGGTGGTCGATCCGGTTCTTGACACACACAACCCGGTTCACCCTTACAAGCCTGGCAGCTGGGGGCCGAAATCTGCCGACGGGCTCATAGCGGCAGACGGCGGCTGGCACAACCCAACACTTGTGAAAGTAGCAAAATGACAACGGCACAGGAGGCAACATGAAGGCCACACAACAACTGCACGCTCTCGGTCAAAGTCTCTGGCTCGACAATATCACGCGCGGGCTGCTGAACAGCGGCACACTGGGTCGTTATATCAGCGAGTTAGCCGTGACGGGGCTGACCTCCAACCCCACGATCTTCGATCAGGCCATCGGCAATGCCGACTTCTACGACACGGCCATCCGCCAGAAAGCGCTGGCCGGCAAGTCGGGCGAGGCGTTGTTCTTCGAACTGGCGCTGGAGGACCTGACACATGCCGCTGATCTATTTCGGCCAATCCACATCGCCACTGGCGGTGTTGACGGCTGGGTATCGCTGGAGGTGTCACCGCTGCTGGCGGACGATACGTCAGGCACCATCCAGGCGGCGGTGCAACTGCATGCGCAGGCGCAATGTCCGAATCTTTTCATCAAGATACCCGGAACGCCCGCAGGCATACCCGCGATCGAGGAGGCGATCTTCGCCGGTGTGCCGGTGAATGTGACGCTGCTGTTCTCACGAGAGCACTACCTCGCTGCCGCTGAGGCATACCTGCGCGGTATCGAACGGCGCATCGCCGCCGGCCTCGACCCGGCGGTCGGTTCCGTGGCCTCGATTTTCGTCAGCCGCTGGGACGTCGCCATCAAGGACAGGGTTCCACAGGATCTTCGCAACCGCCTCGGCATCGCCATTGCCCAACGTACCTATAAAGCCTACCGCGAACTGCTGGCATCAAAGCGCTGGCAGTCACTGGCCGCCGCCGGTGCCAGGCCGCAGCGCCTGCTCTGGGCCAGCACCGGGACCAAGGATCCCGCTGCCGCGGATACCCTCTACATTGAGGCGCTGGCCGCGCCAAACACCGTCAACACCATGCCCGAGAAGACCCTGCAGGCCTTTGCCGAGCATGGTGAAATGAAGGGTGGCATGCCAGTAGATGGCGGTGACGCCGAAGCGATACTCGCCGGGTTTGCCAGGGCAGGCGTGGACGCTGGCGCGCTCGCGGCCACACTCCAGCACGAGGGCGCGCAATCCTTCGCAAAGTCCTGGAACGACCTGCTAGAGCGCATCGCGTCGAAAAGTGCCGCGCTGACGCAGGGACAACCACAGGATGGAGGCACGCCATGACAGTCGCAACACAGCTTGACCAGCAGTGCATCAACACCCTTCGCTTCCTGTCGGTTGACATGGTGCAAAAGGCCAACAGCGGGCATCCGGGCCTGCCCCTGGGTGCCGCGCCGCTGGCCTATGTGCTGTGGACGCGCTGGCTCAGGTACAACCCGCGCAACTCCGATTGGCCCAACCGCGACCGCTTTGTACTCTCGCCCGGACACGGTTCGGCGCTGCTCTACAGTCTGCTGCACCTGACCGGCTATGACCTCTCGCTGGACGACATCCGACGGTATTGAGAAGTTAACTTGCAGGCGTGGGCCGACGCTACCCATGATCGCGCATTCTGCCCCATAGGTTGACAGCAATGTCCACTCCAATATTGTTTTGAGTTATCAGTCGCACCAAACACCCACTTTTCGGTTCGATAAAGAGTTGACTTGTCAATACCTGATTTTTTACTGGATACCCTTGGCGGCTCGCATTTCAATGCCAAGTCCGACAGGCTCTTAGATAAATAATACTTGTAAAATATATCAAAAAGAATATATTTTATATCATGAAGCAATTACTCTGGGTCGGCAATAGTTACAAAGCACCTACCGCGTTTCCAAAGGAGATTAAACAAGTTGCCGGTTTTCAGCTTCATCTTACCCAGCAGGGACAAGACCCTGACGACTGGAAACCGATGCAGAGCATCGGTGCGAACGTGCGAGAAATCCGGGTTCATGTAGATGGCGAACACCGTATTATCTACTTGGCAAAGTTTGAGGAAGGTGTTTACATTCTTCATGCTTTCCAGAAGAAAACGCAGAAGACCGCGAAAAAGGATTTGGAATTTGCCAAGGCTCGGTTTCGTGATGTAATCCAACACAGGACAAGCCAATGACCATTGAACATATTACTCCGGCCGGTGCCAATATTTTCGAAGAATTGGGCTTACGCGATGCAGAAAATCTCAAGCTGCGGGCGCAGCTCATGATGGAGGTGCGGCGATATGTCGAGGAAAGTGGTTTGACTCAGGTCGCCGCCGCAAAGGCCATGAAAACAACCCAACCGCGCCTCAACAATGTGCTGAAAGGCAAGATCGAGAAATGCACCATCGACCGGCTGGTTCAGATGCTTGCCGAAGTTGGGTGGTATGTATCCATCAAAGTATCAAAGGCGGCGTGAATGCACTGAATGCAGTTTTTCTTCGTTAGGCGGTCACCGATTATCTCATCGAAGAGAACCGCGTTCTTAAGGATGAGCCCGAAGGACAGCGGCTTGGGTTCACCGATAGCCAGCAGCAGTAGAAGAGTTCGACTTTGTCTATACAGAGTGGGTTAGAAGAGTGGCTTCCCACTGAACCATTTTAACGGGTCTACGCGGATTTGTGTGGGTTGATATTGGCATTTCTGGGTAATGGTGGAAGAAATGCTGCTACGATTTTCAGCTTGAAATAGTTCTCGTCACGATAGCCATAGGCCCGTCGTTGTAGACCCCGGATTTTATTGTTGACCCCTTCGACTAATCCAAGACTGACTGTTCCGGACTTTGTGCGACGTACAGCGTCTGGGTCGGATAGGCGAAGTCGATAGATTCCCGCTCGAAGGCCTCATGGATGGCCAGGTATATTTCCTGCTGTATGTCCATGTAGATGTTGTAATCGGCTGACAGCACATAATAGACTGTCTCGAACTGCAGCGCGTAGTCACCGTATTTCATGAAATGTGAACGGTCGAACCGGGTATTCTCCCGGGCTTCGATGGCCTCGCGGATTAACTCCGGGATGCGCTTGAGCTTGTCCCTGGATGTGTCGTAAGTTACACCGATCCCAAACACCACGCGCCGTTCGAACATGCGGCCGTAATTGCGGATGCGGCTCTTCAGCAAGTCGGAATTCGAGAAAATCAGCTGTTCCCCGGACAGGCTTCGAACCCGGGTTGTTTTCAAACCGACGTATTCGACGCTGCCCAGATAATCGTCGATCATCAGAAAGTCACCGATAACAAACGGTTTGTCGAGGATGATTGACAGCGAGGCGAACAGATCACCGAGGATGTTCTGTACCGAAAGGGCGACCGCCACGCCGCCAATACCCAGGCCCGCAACAAGTGCAGTGACATCGATCCCCAGATTGTCCAGCGCGACCAGTACCACCACCGACCAGATGACGATGCGGCTAAGAAAGACCAAGGCATTGATGGTCGTGGCTGCCGCCGGGTTTTTCCTCAGCGTGCGCTGGCGGTATTGTTCCAGCGCCGAGATCGTGATCACGCCGAGCCAGATGCCGGCCTGGATCAGCAGGGCAATAATGAACAGATTCTGAATAAGCGATTGACTGCGTTCGGACAGTTGCAGGAATTGGGAAGCGATGAAAAGACTCGCCACGAACAGAAACACGGTCCTGGTTTTATCGATCGCCCTGGCAACCAAGTCATCCCACTGCGTTTCGGTGCGGGAGACAAGCGCTGCCAGGCGGCGGCACACAATACCCTTCACCAGCCGCAACAGAAGAAAGCTCAGTATCAGTGCGGTGACGGCAAACAGCCACTGCAACAGGCTGTTGCCTAGAATGGTCAGGTTCAGTAATTCAAGTTCCAGTTTCATATCACTCGATCTGGTCTCTGTTAATGATACACATCAGGTGTGGTGGTCCAGCGAAAGCTTGTTCCCGCGCTTGCACGGCATTTACTCGACGATGTCGGTGTAAGTTGCCATCTTCACAGCGCAGATGCTTCAAGATGCTCAGCTGAAGGACATCGGAGCATAACGAAAGCAATCGACGTCGACAGGTGCCGCACACGCCGAGATATGTCGGAACGCGTTAGCTACGCGGAGCGTCTCAACTCAACGATCGACAGATGTTTCCGTTCCCAATGATAGCGCACATCAAGGCGAATGGGAGCGCCATAGTGGCTGGCGACCGGTGCGTGCGGCGATGCGCAGGGCGCACTGCGCGGCCATCGTGCTCGCGGTTCGTATCGAGGACGCTCACATGCCGGCGAGGTTCCATGATACATCTCATACGGCGTCTTACCATCGAGCGCGGAGTGAGGCCGATGTTGATTGAACCTGTCTATGGCGAATTACCAGTCACTGTGGTGGGCCAGGATACCCACTTATGTTGTTGTAAATAACAACAAAATGTTGTTATAGTTAACAACATGAAGGCAGAGCTGCTCGTAAAGGAAAGACACACATTTCCGGACGGGAGCTCCTTCGCGGAGATCGTGATCTGGAAAGTACCGGCGGTTGTCGAAGGATCAGAACATGGCTACAAGTACCGTCTGGCATTCGTGGTCGAAGAGGTGTGCGTTGTGCGATATGACAACGAGCGCAGCAAGAAAGATCATCGGCACTACGGGGAGATCGAGGAATCCTACCGTTTCAAGGATATTGATACGCTCTTGGCCGATTTTCGGAAAGACATAGCGAGGTGGCAAAATGAACACGGTTAGGTTGGAGGTCAGGAGTTTTGATGATGTGCTGGGTGATGTTGCCAAGGCATGGAAGACAGGGGAGGCGACCGTGCCCAGGATCAGCTTTGATAGCGTGGAGGATCTATGGAAAGCACTTTCGTTCAAAAAGATGGATATTCTCAAGGCAATGACCGGTGCTGGCCAGCTGGGTATCCGGGAAGTGTCCAGGAAGGTAGGGCGGGACGTGAGCGCCGTCCACCGGGATCTCCAGGCGCTGATCGTTGCGGGTATCGTTGATCGGACAGACGACGGGAAGGTGGTTTTTCCCTATGACGAGATCCATGTGGATTTCACCTTGAGGGGCGTGGCATAAAACCTTAAGACGACGAATGGAGTGCCCGGACGTTGTTCCGAAACGGGAAGAGCAGGACCGATGGGATGTAGCGCCACTGGTGAAGGACGTACCTCAACCTGTGGGTCTCGAATTCGAAATTAAGCTGCCACTGGAAGCTGGACAAGCCCGCGGCAATGCAATTCCCAGCGGTGATTTTCCAGATTGGCTCGTCTGATTTTCGATTCACCGCTGACTTGTACCGGCGTATCGCCTTCAAGCGAAGCGTGAAAACGGTTGTGGTTATAATAATCCTGGAATGCTTCAAGCTTTCTCTGAAAATCGACCGCGTTCCAGAACAACGTCTTGTCAAGAAACTCTCGACGAATAGTCCCGATCAGGCGTTCGACGAACGGGTGTGATATCGGGGTATAGGGGACGGTTTTTATGGGTTCAATCTCAAGAATGCGGAGGTTCGCCTGCCATCGGTGATATTCGAAATGGCGGCTCAGGTCCAGTACAGTCGAAAGCCCTTGCGGTGCCAGCGCACCAAGGTATCCGGTTTGAAGACCTGCAGTGTTTGTAGACAACCTGGCCACAGGCGGTAGAGCCAGACCCAGAACAGCCGTTGGCCCCAGTGAAACCTGACTCGTTGACGTGGCGTTCGGTTGACTATTGCAAGTTGTTGGCGAAGCGCCAGGATTTCGAGTTGCAGGAGGGCGCGGCTTCAGAGTAGAGCGAGCAGCGTGGACAGGACGGGTAGGGCGATAATTCTCATGCCGGGACCATACGATAGCCGGGGCAAAAAAGTCAACGAAGTCAAAAGGTACGATGTTTTTGGTAGCCACAGGCAGGCGAAGACTTTAATCTCATTCCAACCATCCTGGATGGAGTTGTCTCCGCTGTTGACAGCACCGAGGGTTCCGGTTCGACGCTAAACAGCAACGGAGACCGTACGACCAATCTGTACGACCATGTCCTGGTCAATGATGAGGCGGCCACCGCAGAGATGGTTGGTAATGCTGTCGTCTTGAATCGGATTGGTCTGGCGGTGAGTCCGAAGATCTTCTACCAGACGGTTAGCGACCATTTGCCTATCTTGGTGAAGTTGTGTAGCTCGGGACCGGATGATGACTAATCAAAATGGTTCGTTATCGGTACGTCTAACGTATCCTTGTCTCTGGGCATTTCCCAAGGGTCATCTATGAAGCGCCATAACCGTTCTAGGCAAACTGCCAATTGATTGGTCGTGACAATCAATACTGCTCTCATGCATCACCTTGCGAACTGATCGCCGTAGTATGGAGCAGGAATCGGGATTGGTATGCCTCCAACGGGATTGGGTCCGTACCGCCAGGGATATCCCCGCTGGTAGATCGGGTGTGGAATGGTAATGGGTGTGGCTGCTATGCCACCATAACCGTAATATTGTGGATAGTTGGTAGTAGATGGTCGCTCCATTGGTTGGTAAGCAGTTTCTGCCTGGCAAGGTGCCATGATCAGTAAAGCCAAAAATGGCAATCTGCGGAACATCAGCAGTTTTGACATGATTTTCTCCCCGTTACTATGTTCAACATCAGCTATACTGATCGAGGCTGCAGGCTGTCGGATTTTACCAGCGTGGTCGGTAGAATACAGAATATCAGACGATAACGTAGATCTTAAGCCGTGTGATCCGCAAATATTATCGCTCCAGCTTATTCGTGCGAGCTTAACAAGTTCAGCCGCCAGGTTGATGATCAGAGAAAACAATTCCATTCGCTCAGCATACACCGATCCCTCAATCCTTTGCTAAACTAAAAGCCGAGTGAATGTGCGGTCGGGGAATAAATGCGGACGTCAGGAGTCCATTCCATTAGTACCGTCAGATTGGGCGCACGTTACTTCGTCCATGGATGCTAGAGGCCATAAATTGTTGGCAGTAGCCAGGACAAGCTCAGCCAAACGATCAATGTCAGCGGAATACCGACGCGCATAAAATCTGAAAATGTATAGCCACCGGCATTCATTACCAGCAGATTGGTCTTGTAGGCCATCGGGGTCGCGTAGCTCATGTTCGCGCCAAACAGAACGGCCAGTACAAACGGTTCAGCAGGAAGTTCCAGTTGTTGCGCAATACCGATAGCAATAGGGGTGCCAATCACGGCGGCGGCATTATTGGAAACAATATTCGTCAGGACCGCCATCACCAGCATCAAACCGCTAAGCAGTAGCGTCGGAGAAGCGCCTGCCGATATGCTGACATAAAGCTGTGCCAGATAATCCGCGCCGCCAGTCTTTAGCAATGCTGAGCCCAATGCCAGACTCGCCACGACAATCATAATTACCGGCGTACTCAAAGCCTGTGCTGCATCGCGCCAGCTCAGACAGCGGGTCAGTATCATAAATAAAACGCCACAAATCGCACTGGTTGCGATTGGAAGCAGACCCAGGGCTGCGGCAATGATGATGGCTGACATGATCAACAAGGCCAGTGGTGCCCGTCTGGTATGAGGTAAATCGCTGGTGGCATCCAGTACGAGCAGTTCACCACCACGTTTGAGCGCAGCGATTTGTTCTCGATTACCCTGTACCAGAAGTACATCACCGATGCGCAGGCGCACATTCCCTACATCTTCGCGCAGAGTGGTTATCTCCATGCCAGCGCGGTGTAATGCCAATGTAACCAGCTGGTAAAAATCGGCAAATCGTGCCCGTGACAGGGTGGTGCCTTCCAGTGGTGAGCCCTGGGTCACAACAATTTCCGCGAGCTGCTGGTCTTCAGCGTGCAAGGGGTGTTCCTCGTCCACGGGGGTGTCTTCCGTATAGAGCCGGGCGCCCAGTACTTTTTCGAATTCCTTAAGATTATCTGGCGTGTCACTTACGCTGATTCGATTGCCGGCCTTGATCACTGCATCTGGCAAAGGTGTAATGACAGTGTCCTTGTCGCGATAGATCTTTACAACCTTGAATTTGCGCCCCGCCTTCTGAATCAGGTCTGTCAGGGTCTTGCCATCAGAAAAACTGTCCGGTTCAATATACAAATGGGCCGTGAAAATGCGTGGTGAGGTATCCTGCATAAGGGCTTCTCGCCTGGGCAACATACGCGGCGCCAACAACCATAAAAACACAATGGCCAGAGTGCCCGCAATGGCAGCCGGCAGGAAAAAATCGAACATGTCCATGCGGCGGATACCCATATCTGTTGCAACCGAGACTACCAGTAAATTGGTCGAGGTTCCGATCGTGGTACTCATGCCACCGACCAGCGTTGCGAATCCCATCGGCATAAGGATTTCAGATGCGGGTTTATTGGTTCGCAGTGAGACACTTACGAGAATTGGCAGCAAGAGCACAACAATAGGTACATTGTTGACAAACGCACTGAGACTTGCACCCACCAGCAGGGTTAACAAGAGCGACAGCATCGGTCGGGTTGACCACAGGCGCGCCAGGGTGCGGCCAACTGGTTCAAGAGCTCCAGTACGTACCAACCCTTGTCCCGCGATCATCAGTGCACAGACTGCAATTAGCGCCTCGTGGCCGAAACCCTTGAAAAAATCCGCAGCATGCAGTTGAGCGCCATCGCGCGTATAGGGAAATAATTCAAACCCGGCTGCGAGTATAACCAGCACCGCGAGACTGGAGGTTTCCAGAGGAATACGTTCGCGTGAAAATAGAAACAGGGCGATAAAAATCAATAACAGTATCGCAATGCCATGCTCATCGGGTAACGCGGGTAATACCATGCCATCCAGGTTCCACGGTGGTTTCCAGAAAGCAGTATAGCAGTGCTCAGCGTGGGTGAGTTAACGGTTAGGAGAGATGCGTTTGCACGTTGGACAGAGGCAGTGGCCTGGTGCGAGGACACGGAATTTAGCGTTCGTTGAGACTTTAAGTTGTCATTACCCGCAGCTCCCTTCGTTAGCGGTGGATGATCCATTGACGAGTGATCAAAAGGGCGTTTATTCTGCTTATACTATGTCCACTCCTATGGCGTTCCGCCAATAATCTTTGCCCTGAATCGGTTTTCAGGGTTATGTTTATCTGCCAGCTTACTGCTGGCACACGACATCGCAATCAGAGGGCTGATAGATGCTGCTACACCATAACTATTTCATAAATGGCATTATGCTTATTTGTAGCCTGGTGTTTTTTACGCACAGCGCGTCTGCCGTCGAGAAACCGTATGCACCTGAGAACATACCGGGTGCCACCCGGGTTTCTGCCGAAGAAGTGGTTGATCTGATATTGTCGAATCCTGACATGCTTATTATCGATTCGCGGAAGAAAACAGAATATTTAAAAGGCCACATCGAAGGCGCCATCAACATTCTGAATACGGAACTGGCACGTGGTGATCTGGAAACCATTGCGCCCGACCGGACTCAGGCTGTGCTTTTTTATTGCAATGGTGCACGCTGTTTAAGAAGTACTGACTCCATTGACAAGGCACTTGGATGGGGATATACGAATATTTACTGGTTTCGCGGTGGCTGGGAGGAATGGACGGAAAAAAGGTTGCCCGTCATCACTGAATAAGCACGCAATCCGCTTCTGGATTCAACATCGCCCACATGCGCATAGAATCACTGTCCATAAAAGCAGTCACAGTCGCTATATTTTCGATGGTAGGCATTGTTGCGACCATTCTGTCGCTGTTTGCCGGCAGCTATTTCAGACAGGCTGCGCTGGATGCCCAGATGAACAGCCTTTCGCGCGTCATTGAAGTGGCTGCACAGGAAATGCTCAAGGAGGTCCAGGATTATACCTTCGATCTCGGTATGAAGCTGGGACACAGCAAGCAACTTGCTCAGGCACTGCAACAGGCAGACAAAGGCGGGGGCCGTAGCCAGCTGGCGGCACTGCTGGATGATCCTTTCATTAACGGCTTTGTCGGGTTCTCCAGGGTCAACCTGGTCAAGCTCAGGTTATACAGCCTGGAACTGGAACTCATTGGCGAAAGCAGTGCCGGGATTGAAGGGCTGGACGAGCACCTGTCCGGGTATCTGGCGGGGACGGTCGTAAAAAGAAACAAGACAGACCGACTGAAAGCCGTTGATGCATTGTGGATGTCATCACAAGGCCCGTTGTATTCAACGCTGGTCCCGTTTGGGGGTTTGCGTCCGATTGCTTACCTGGAAATCATCACTGATCCTGCGTTTAACCTGGCGGATATCGGGAAAATATCCAAAACACCGATCAGTGTGTTTTCCATGTCGGGTGGAAAGATCAGTAGTGACGAACAGGATAGTGCCAATCATTACCTTCCCGTTGAGTTCACCTTGCTCATGTCCGACGGCGAGCCGGCATTTCGAATTGTCGGTTACGAGGATGTCGATAAGCTGAACCAGTCTATGAAAAGAACTCAACTGGTGACGACGAGTGGTTTTCTGGCGCTGACGCTGGGTACCTTGCTGTTTGCCTTGTGGCTGTTTAACCGCTTTCTCTTTATACCGGTGGGCCGCATGGTGCAGGATATGAAGCAGATCGCCAATGGCCAGCTCGACCTGGCAGTCAATAAAAAAGGTCTGAGAGAAATTTCCGTGCTTGCCAACAGCTTTGCATCGATGGCTAATCAGGTAAAGATACGGACCGACGATCTAGAACGCTTGCTGGATCTGGATGACAGTGCCATTTTATGCTTCGGCAACGACGCCGAGGCGGTTTATTTCAACAAGGTTGCCATGGCGCTGTTTGCGTATTCGGACAATGAAATCAGTGACCTGGACATGGGTGATGTATTCAGCGAAGACATTGTTCAACTGATGAAACCCCCTGCCCCGTCGAACAGTCTGGTGCAGAAACATACCTTATCCGCCCGCCTGAGCTGTACCCGCAAAGACGGTCATGTTTTTCAGAGTGACGCCGTCATCAATGCGCTGGATATCAGGGAAGGAATTGGCTATGCCATCGTGTTGAGCCCGATAGCAGACGGCAAGGATGATTTACTCGCCAATTATGTTGTCAATAGCATTGAGAAAAATGAACAACGCATGCATGCCGTCGAGCAATCCATCAACTGCATACTAGAGATAGCCAGAGGCAAGCAGGGGATCGTATCCGCTATCGGCGATAGCGCAAGGCAGGCTTTGCCGGGCCTGGACGCCGATGCTGACAAGCGCCTGCTAAGAGAACAGGCCGTTCATGTCATGCGCTCTGCCCTGGCTTGCTGGGAACACGACCTGTGCAAAAGCAAACTGGAGCTGGCCGAAGAAAGCGGGATCTGGCCGGTCTATATCGATAAGTCCACCCCGACAACCCGGACACTGGATAAGTATCTTAATATCAACAGCTGCCCTAAAAACCCCCGCAGCCAGCGAGTGATCGACACGGCCGAGTTTGTGCTGCAGCAGATGCATAAAAAAACCACCGTTGGCCGCAAGAAGCTGCAGCAGTCACTGGATGACTTCCGCTCACTGATATCAGGCATAAAATCGAGCGTGAAATAGCTGGTAGGGTCGAGAGCTACCGCGCCAGCTCTCGACCCTACCAGGTCAATTATTCCGGGATTCGCAGGGGTTGCGTAAGATAACTTGTCGGTACCGTATGAATTATTTGACCACGCGGGCAGCATGGTCACGGCTTTATTCCGCGAGCACTATTTAGTTACAACCTCTAATTGCCGGTCAATCAACGCCCTTGCGGGGTTTCGAGTAACTTATTTATGCAATGCAGGAGTTGCTCGCCCGTGACTGGCTTGTATAGCAATTGACAACCGCATCTCTCTGCTTCCCCCTGTAGCTCAGGCATGGTGTGCCCCGTGATGATGATGGCAGGCAAGCTATGAACCATGGTCTCCCGGATACTCTCGACCAACTGAATACCGGTTTCATTCCGTCCCAGAGTATAATCCGTGATGACAATTTGCAGATTATGGCGGTTGTCCTCCACCCGTTCGAGTGCATCGCGTACTGTTGAGGCGCCGGTTACCCGGTGGCCCACTAACTCCAGGAGCATCTGCGTTGACTCGAGAACAGCACTATCGTCTTCTACCAGGAGAATCGACACGCCTTCAGTTTCTTTGGCATCGGCGATTTGAGCTGACTCCTTAACTTGGGCATGAACGAGTGCTCCAGTGGAGGTTGGTACCTCTAAGGCAAACATAGAGCCTTTGCCCAGCGTGGAGCGTACCTCGATATGATGTCCCAGGAGCCTTGCGATGCGATTCACGATAGCGAGCCCCAGGCCCAGGCCTCTCGAGCGATCCCGTGCCGGATTGCCTACCTGATAAAACTCTTCGAATATCCTTGTAAGTTCGTCTTCGGGAATACCCATGCCGGTGTCCCAGATCTCAATCCGTAGTTTCGAACCTCGATGCCGACAACCCACCAAAATCTTTCCTGACCCGGTGTAGCGGATCGCGTTGAATACTAAATTGTGCAGGATCCTCTCCAGCAGCGCGGCGTCGCTGCGGATCTGTGCGCGAGATGGCACGAGGCGGAGTGCAAGACCCTTCTCATCTGCGCGTTCCCGGCACTCGCTCTGGATTTGATTCAGGAGCCTGGAGACCGGAAACACCTCGAAAGCGGGTGTAATTGCGCCACCTTCCAATTGGCTAATGTCCAATAGGGCATTTAACAGATCTTCCATGGTACGGAGCGCATCACCCATGCTTCGGACGATTCTGTGCGATGTTTGATCCTGCACTGAGCGATCCAACGCTGTCTTCAATAGACTCATCGTCTGGAGGGGCTGGCGCAGGTCGTGGCTTGCGGCAGCCAGGAAACGGGATTTCGCAGAGTCGGCCTGCTCAGCCACTTCCTTGGCTTTATACAGCGCTTCCTCGGTCTCCTTGCGCTTGGTGATATCATCACCTATAGCCTGATAGGCCACTGTGTTGCCTTCCTTATCGAACAGTGCCCGGTTTGTCCAGCGTTGCCAGCGGGTCGTGTGCCCCTGCATAACGACGCGATGATCGTGCGACTGGGTCGGCGAATCTACAGTCAAGGAGTTGATATTACGCATGACTATTTCCCGGTCTTTTTCGGGAATCAAAGTCAGGAAGTTACTGCCTACCAACTCCTCTACGGTTTTCTCGCAATACCGGCAATAGGCTTCGTTCCCAAAAGTAATCTCACCACCGGGAAGAAAGCGACAAATCAATACAGGTGTGTCTTCCACAATGCCGCGATAGCGCTGCTCACTC
>Ga0210064_1000198_pt1 | contig 29439 bp, 30 predicted proteins | sample Muzzi_CordC_D2_FD_185531 | JGI IMG/M metagenome (GOLD analysis project Ga0210064, IMG submission 185531) | Wetland microbial communities from San Francisco Bay, California, USA, that impact long-term carbon sequestration - Muzzi_CordC_D2 (SPAdes) | ecosystem: Environmental > Aquatic > Marine >... | reverse complement strand
GACGGACGAGGCTGCCGCTGCCACCGTGGCAGAGCAGGATGGCATGCTGGAGCGACTGCAGGCGGAATTGGTGCAAGCCCGGGAACAGGCGGAGAGCCTGCAGGCGGAGCTGGCCGGGGCCAACGGGCAGGCGGCACAGCTGCGGAGTGATGCGGAGTCGTCAGGGCAGGAACAGCAGCGCTTGATAGGGGAGTTGCGTGAAGAATTGCAACAGTCACACCGGCAGATCGAGGTGCTTCAGGGAGATGTCGAATCGCTCCGGGAGGCAAGGCAGGCGACGGACGAGGCTGCCGCTGCCACCGTGGCAGAGCAGGATGGCATGCTGGAGCGACTGCAGGCGGAATTGGTGCAAGCCCGGGAACAGGCGGAGAGCCTGCAGGCGGAGCTGGCCGGGGCCAACGAGCAGGCGGCACAGCTGCGGAGTGATGCGGAGTCGTCAGGGCAGGAGCAGCAGCAACTGGTAGTGCAGTTACGCAGCGAGCTTGCTCAGGTGCGAACTGATAATGACGAGTTTGAGCGGCAGCTCGGCGAGGAGCGCAGCGAGGCTGCGGGTTTGCGGCACCAGCTGGATGAATTGGCTGCTCAGCTCGAGGCGGAACGTGAGCAATACCGGGACAATAGCGAGCAGATGCAGCGGGAAGCTGAAACAGCCGCTGCCGGCAAACAGGAAATTGAACGCCAGCTCGAAGCACTGCAACAGGAACACCGGAGTGATCGGGAACAGCTTGCCTCGATTACGGTCGAGTACAGTGATGTCCAATCCAGCCTGCAGCTGCTGAGACAGGAGAATGCATCGCTACGCGAAGAAAAAAGGCAGCTTCAGTCGCAGCAGGAAGAACAGGCGGAGCAGCTTGCGAATATTTCGCAAGACACGCAGATGGCAGAAGAAGTCCGCGATCGCCTGCAACAGGAATGGGCGGCCGAGCGCGATGCATTAAAGGAGGAGCTGGCAGGAAGATCCACGCAGATCGACGAGTTGCGGATCCGGCTGGAACAGTCACAGGAAGCGCTTGACAGGGAACGGGAACGTCAGGAGGACCTGCAATCCAGTATCACAAAAGCCGATGAACGACTGGAACAGAATGAACTGCGCTACACCGAATTACAACAGGAGCAGGCACTTGTTGCGGACGAATATCAGGCAGTGCTTGTGGAGCGTGACAGCCTTCGGGAAAAAGTTGCCGAGACCCTGCAGAGCCAGACCGCACAACAGGAAGAGATCGAGGCCCTGAATACCCGGATAGCCTCATTAACGGAGACCTCGGACGAGGCCAGCCGCAAGCTTAACGAACAGCTGCAGGATGCGCAGAAACATGTCGCTGAAGCCAGCCGTCAGATCGATGAACAGGTGGCACAGGTTGAATCATTGCACCGGGATCTGGCGGAAACCCGCGAGGAAAAAATCAGGCTGGAGGTGGAAACACAAACCCTGCAGCAGCGCATGGAGGAGATGCAGCAGGAAGTGCAGCAACTGGACGGGCGGTCCAGGGCACTGGACCAGCAGAACCAGGATGCGCTCAACAAGGCCTACGAAGACTTGACCCGCAAGAACGACACCGAAAAGGAGCTGCAGGGCCAGATCGAGCGCCTGCGTAAAAAACTGGAACAGACCGGTGAGGAGTTGCTCGAGGCGCATAACGAAGCACGTGAAAACACTGAACATTTCAGAGAGGAGTTGAATGCAGAACGGCGTGCCCGCGCCGAGGAGCGCGCGCAACTGGCGGCACGTCAAAAGGAACTCAAGGAGCAGCTTGCCACCATCGCCCACCAGCACGAGGCAGTCCTTTCGACCCAGGAGGGGGTTCTCGCACAGGTAAAGGATAGTGCGCGGGAGGAGCAAAGCTCCCGGCTGCAGCAGGCACTGCTGGCACATGAGCAGGCTGAGGAGCAGATAGCGGGATTGCAGAATGAACTTGCCAGGGCGCATGAAGAGACGGCGCAAGCAGTGCAGCAGGATCGGGAGCGTTACCAGGCTGACCTGGCGCTTGCGCGGGAGCAGAAGACGGAAGCTGACGAGACTGTTGCCCGGATAGAGGCACAGTTGAATCAACTGATGCAGGAGCGCGACGCCGCCCTGGCGGAGCAGCAGGGTATACGTGAACAGCTGAATTCGCTGCGCGCTGAGGTCGAGGTCGCACGCGGGCTCATGGGGACCGATGAGGATGGTCGGGTTGCGGACCCGGCGGAGATGCAGGCAGAGCTTGAGGAGATGAAAAAGAATATCAAGATCGCCATTCGCCTGCGTTCGGAGGCTGAGGCGCAGCGGGACAAGAGCCTCAAGGAAATGATTGAGTTGAAACGCCAGTATGAAAAGGAAGGTCCGGCGGGAGCCCGGCTCCATGTTCCTTCCCTGGACGAGGCAGAGGAAAAAAATCCACAGACCAGATCGCAATCGCAGCCACTGGCTGGCAGGGGTGCCGGTACACCCGGAGCAAAACCGAATGGCAAGCGTCCGGTATTCAGGTATGTCGTGGAGTGGGGTAACGGTGGCAAGCGCGTCTGGCTGGGCAAGGCCATCGGGCTTGGTATGGCTGGAATTGCCGCGCTGGTATTCTGGCTGATGCTGAATTCGGAAAACCCCGTAATTCCTGAAACGAAGCCGGTAGCCAGGGATGTGGCAGTGCCAGCACTGACCGCGCCGAACGTTCCGGCTGACAGAGCAGAGACTGCTAATGAGGCTGACAGGGATAACCCGGCAGGGATGCAAGCCGATCAGGAGTCGGGAAATACCGAAGCCGTACCGGAATCGCAGACAGTTGCAGAGGATGTGCCATCACAGGCTCAGCATGCCCTGGATATCCAGGATGCTCAGGAAGTCCAGGATGTTCCGGAAATTCCGGATGTTGTCGCCGGGCGGTCCTTCCGGGATAGCCTTCAGGGTGGCAGCAAGGGTCCTCTGATGGTGGAATTGCCTGCGGCCAGTTACCTGATGGGAAGCCCCGGGAATTCCCTGAATTTTGAAGAACGCCCGCAGCATCGGGTCGATCTGGGTGCCTTTTCAATCAGCAAACATGAAGTGAGTTTTGCCGAATATGACCGGTTTGCTCGTGCCACCGGGCAACGTCTACCGCATGATGAAGGATGGGGGCGTGGCAACCAGCCGGTTATCAATGTCTCCTGGAAGAATGCAAATGCCTACGTCCGCTGGTTGTCGCGTCAGACTGGCCGCAAATACCGGTTACCCACAGAATCGGAGTGGGAATTCGCGGCTCGCGCGGGCACGACCAGAGATCACTGGTGGGACCCTGACACGGAATCAGCGCCGGCAAACTGCTTTGACTGCGGGAGTCGGTGGGACGGCAAGCGTACCACCGCGGTTGGCAGCTTTCCGGCCAACAGATTTGGTCTTCATGATACCGCCGGGAATGTGCAGGAATGGACCGAGGACTGCTACTATCCAAACTACCAGGATGCCGCACGGGACGGCAGTGCACGCCAGGGCAGGAGATGTACCCAGCGGGTCGTGCGCGGTGGCTCCTACAGCAGCCCGGTAGACAGCCTGCGCAGTGCCAAACGCGGACAGTATGACCAGGATACGCGCCTGGATAATCTCGGGTTTCGCGTTGTTCGTGTCGAATAAGCCATGACCCGTTCCGGGTCATGGCTTTCCTGACTGGCCACGGATTGACTGTCGCCTGCCTGGCAGATGGTTGACAATGGCGTCATGCACCGTAGTCTGCAGGTATGATGGCGAGAATCCTGGGAATCGGTAATGCAACCCTGGACATCATTCACACGGTCGACCGCTATCCATGTGAAAATGATGAGGTGCGCTGTCGCGACCGATCCATCCGTCGTGGTGGCAATGTCGCGAACACACTGACAGTTCTTGGCCAGCTGGGACATGCGTGCAGCTGGGCAGGGGTGCTGGCCGATACAGCCGACGGACAGTTTATTCGCAATGACCTCGAATCCGGCGGGATTGATACCAGCACCTGCCGCGTGGCCGACTCGGGGAGTTCTCCGGTTTCTTCAATCATACTGAATGCCGGCACGGGGTCGCGCACCATCGTACACCATCGCAATTTGCCCGAATATTCCTGCGATGATTTCATGGAAATTGAACTGCAATCCTTCGACTGGCTGCATTTCGAGGGGCGTAACATCGACGAATTGCGCCGCATGCTTCAATGGTGCCGTGAAAACTATCCATCCATCCCGTGTTCACTGGAGGTGGAGAAGCCCCGGCCCGGAGTGGAACACCTGTTCGGTCTGGCAGGAGTACTGTTGTTTTCAAGGGACTACGGACGTCACCACGGCTATGATGGCCCGGATGAACTGCTGCAGTCGATACATGCAAACTACCCGGATGCCGACCTGTTTTGCACCTGGGGTGAGTGCGGTGCTGTCGCCCTGAACCGGCAAGGGCAGGTACATTCCCAGGCAGCACTGGTTCCGGACCGGGTCGTTGATACCCTGGGAGCCGGGGACACGTTCAATGCGGCGGTCATCCATGGCTGCCTGGGTGGTCTGGAAACCGCGATCCTGCTCAGAGAGGCCTGCGGACTTGCCGGGCGGAAGTGTGGCCAGGCCGGACTTGAGGGCCTGGCAAGCGGGGAGTCGTGTGCGCGATGAGCTCCGGATCTCCTTCCGGCACAATACTGTGCCGTCTCGACGAGATCAGGGAGTCCGGTAGCAAGGGGATAACCGTAAACACGGCCGACGGCCTGCAGGAGATCTTTCTGGTGCGCTACGCCGGCCGGATTTACGGTTATCTCAATAGTTGTCCGCATACCGGCGGCCCGCTGGACTGGATGCCGGACCAGTTTCTCGATCTGGACCGGAAACTCATCCAGTGTGCCACTCATGATGCCCTGTTCCGCATCGTTGATGGTGTATGTATTGCCGGCCCCTGCACCGGGGAATACCTCATTCCGGTGGCCGTTACGGTGGGAGCAAACGGGGACATTATGCTGAACGGAGCGGCTGGTGTCGGGCACTTGCGTTGATGCGGGAGATACGGCAGCGGCACAGTGCAGCTGTGCTATCCCGGACCGTGCCGGTATTCTGCGTGGCCGACAATCTGATTGAGGTGTCCGTAACCGGATATCGTATGCATGACTGACCCCGTGATAGATGTACGTGCAGTTGTCAAGCACTATGGGGATGTCCTGGCAGTGGACCGGGTTTCATTTACTGTGGGCCGGGGCTCGGTGTGTGCCCTGCTGGGCGGTAACGGGGCGGGCAAGACCACCCTGCTTGCCATGTTGCTGGGGCTGTTGCTGCCGGATTCAGGCAGGATTTCGATACTTGGTGCTGATATGCTGCGACAGCGTTACCGGGTACTCGGCCGGATTAATTTTTCCTCGCCCTATGTTGATCTGCCGCAACGCCTTACGGTATACGAGAACCTTGTGGTCTATGCGCGTCTGTACGGTGTGAAAAAAATCAGACAGCGTCTCGCTGTCCTGGCTGAGCAGCTGCATATTGGCCGTTTCATGCAACGTCCTTACGGTACCCTGTCCGCCGGACAACGCACCCGGGTTGCACTGGCCAAGTCGCTGCTTAATGAACCGGAGGTGTTGTTGCTGGACGAGCCGACGGCATCGCTGGATCCCGACACTGCCGACAGCATGCGGTGTTTCCTCAGGGAATACCGGCAGGAAAGCGGGGCGACACTGCTGATGGCCACGCACAACATGCTGGAAGTGGAGCGGATGTGTGACGATGTCATCATTCTGCGCCGGGGTGAGGTTGTTGATCGGGGGACGCCCGGGATGCTGCTGCAACGCTATGGACGGGATACGCTGGAGGAAGTTTTTATCGATGTGGCGCGTGATGCAGATCGGCCCGGCCCGCACCGGGAGGCTGGATGAATTCGCTGCGCCGGGTCCATGCCATGGTGTTGCGGTATACCTACCTGGTGCGGCGGTCCTGGCCCCGCATCCTGGAGCTGGTGTACTGGCCTACCGTGCAGCTGGTTCTGTGGGGATTCATAACCCGGTTTTTCGTCACCAGCAGTTCCTGGCTGGCAGAGGCGTCCGGGGTATTGATGGCGGCAGTCATATTATGGGATGTCCTGTTTCGTGGCCAGTTGGGCGTCTCACTGGCTTTCTTTGAGGAAATGTATTCGCGGAACCTCGGACATCTGTTTGTAAGCCCGCTGCGTGTGGCGGAACTGGTGGGAGCCTTGCTGATAATCAGTCTTATTCGTACATTGATTGGTGTTGGTGGCGCGGCCTTGCTGGCCATTCCGCTATTTGACTTCTCGATTTTCGGACTGGGTTTACCGCTGCTGGGCTTTTTTTTCAATCTTCTGGTTATGGGCTGGGCCATTGGCCTGCTGGTTTCCGGGCTGGTACTTCGCTATGGCCTGGGCGCCGAGAGCCTGGCCTGGGTAGCTATTTTTGCCATCGCGCCTGTCAGTGGTATTTATTATCCGGTTGCGATCCTGCCTGACTGGTTGCAGAGCGTGGCGTGGTTCCTGCCTTCAAGTCATGTATTCGAGGGCATGCGCGCCGTGATGTTTGACCACCTCGTTCGCTATGACCACCTGTTGCAGGCCGTGGTGCTGAATATTCTGTTTCTGGCGCTGGGAACCGGTGTATTCCTGAAGGCATTCAACAGTGCCCGGCAGCGCGGGCTGTTGCTGCATATAGGCGAATAGGCTAGCCCGGATTTCTCACCGGGCGGCGGTGAAACATCATAATGTGTTGAGGTAACGAGAAGGGTCGTGAACAATTAAATGACGGCCCGTTTTCGGGATACGCCTATCCCGGCCCTGGCTGGTTCTCGCGCGCCCGCGCTTGCTCTTCACTCAAGTGGTAGCTACGGCTACCACTTTCGCTCCAGAGCGGCGTTCGGACACACGAGCCCTGCGCCAGCATCCGGGATCCCGGTCAGAAGTCCGGGCTAGCTCTTGCGCAACAGGCTGCGGATATGATGAATGCAGTATTCCGTCTCGCCGGTGCCGGCCTCAATAGCCTGGACTTCCAGCAGGGTCGTTGACCGGCTGATATCCGCGACGGTTTTGTCGTTTCCGGCGGTGGGGGTTTGCTGTCCCTGTTCTGACTGGGTATTGCCTTTTACCATATCGTAGATGATGGTCATGGTGCATCTCCCGTGATTAGGGTTTATAGCCTGCTTCCCCCACGTTATCGGCTGGCAGGCAGTGGGGTTGAGGTTGCAGGCCCGGGAGAGAATCCTGATTGTTTATCAGGCGGTTGGGGTATTATCTGGTAGTGATTGTCAGTAGAAGTGCGGAATTTGCAGCTATGATATTTATTCGAGATCATCCAGCGGGTTGATGCGGTCATTGGGTGCGTTGAGTTCCAGATCCACGCCATAGTCCTCGCGCTCGACATCCATTGAGCCGGACCAGTCTTCAGGTGGTTCAATCGGCTCAATTTCCATTTCATACCAGGAGTCAAAATCTATTTCCTCCACAGAGCCGTCAAAATACTGGATTTCCAGGGTGGCTTCTTCATCATCGATGGCAACGATTTCGAAGTCATCGCTGCCCACACTTTGATACCAGTCACCGATATGAGGCGTATATTCGTTTGCCATTTCGCTTTCCCCCGTGCCAGAGAATATCCGGCAGATTAGCAAAACAGTTAATTGGGCTGTGTACTATTTTATATAGTTTGCCGCCCCTGATAGCAAGTGCTACCGCATGCCTGCCATTGGACATATGAATCAGTGATACTTCCGTTGGGAACACAACGGTGTCCGCTGCAGATGTCATGGTTGTGTATTACCTGCAGGTTACGTGCAAGAAACCTTATTACATAGGGATATCGTATTGAAATCAATACATTGAACCGTCTTTAGTCTGGCATGATTCGCGCGGCGCTAACTCCGGTCAATGCAGGCGGTGGATAGTTGGGGTGACTGTTTATAGCTGAAAATCACCCCCCGTTAGGGTAAAGTGCGCGTTTATTTCGTATGTAAACCTTTTTAATTATGCATGAGGACAACGACATGGCCGATTACAAGATTGCACCTTCCATTCTGTCGGCGGATTTCGCCCGTCTGGGAGATGAGGTTACGGATGTACTGAATGCCGGTGCCGATATCGTGCATTTCGATGTCATGGACAATCATTATGTGCCCAATCTGACCATTGGTCCCCTGGTATGCGAGGCGCTGCGCAGTCATGGTGTTACCGCAGATATCGATGTTCACCTGATGGTAAAGCCGGTCGATCGCATCATTCCGGATTTCGCCAAGGCCGGGGCTACATACATCACATTTCACCCGGAAGCCAGTGAGCATATTCACCGTTCCCTGCAACTGGTGCATGACCAGGGTTGTAAATCAGGGCTGGTATTCAACCCGGCAACGCCGCTGGACTATCTGAAGTACGTCATCGATCAGGTCGATATGATCCTGCTGATGTCGGTCAATCCCGGGTTCGGTGGGCAGAGTTTTATTCCCGAGGCGCTTGGCAAGCTGCGCGAGGCACGCAGGATAATTGATGACAGCGGTCGTGATATACGGCTCGAAATCGATGGCGGCGTCAAGGTGAACAATATTGGCGAGATTGCCGCAGCCGGTGCCGATACCTTTGTGGCCGGTTCCGCCATATTTGGCGCCGATGACTACAAGGCAACCATCAGCGCCATGCGCGAAGAGATTGCCGCGGCGGTGGGTTGACCAGGTAGCAGGGGATGCAGCGATGACTGTGCGTAAACCCGCAATGATACTGATTGATGTGGACGGTACCCTGGTGGACAGCGTGCCGGACCTGGCGTATTGCGTGGATGCCATGATGTCGGAACTTGGTTACCCTCCCCGTGGTGAGGCGCAGGTGCGTGACTGGGTTGGTAACGGGGTGGAGCGGCTGGTCAGGCGCGCACTCGTCGGGGCGCTGGATGGAGAGCCCGCTGAGGCAGACTTTGCCCGTGCCTATCCACTGTTTATGGAACTCTACGCCGGGAACACTTCGCAGCGATCCTTTCTCTATCCGGGTGTTCGCCAGGGTCTTGACATGCTCAAGGATGCCGGCTATCCACTCGGTTGTGTAACCAACAAGGCAGCGCAATTCACTGAACCGTTACTGCGGGACCTCGGCATCCATGATGATTTTTCAATCATCATCAGTGGTGATAGCCTGGCAAAAAAGAAGCCGGATCCCGAACCATTGCTGTATGCGGCCAGATACTTTGGCAGTGCTCCGGGGACTTCCCTGATGATCGGGGATTCGGTCAGTGATGTGTGTGCCGCCCGCGCTGCCGGGTTTCAGATAGTCTGCATGAGTTATGGCTACAACCATGGCGAGGATATTCACACCGCAAACCCGGATGCCGTGGTTGATAGCATGACCGAGATCCTGCCGCTGCTGGAAAAGGCCGCCTGACCGGATTATGCAATTCACTGGAGAAGCAATACCTGGTGCAACCTTCCAACAGCCGATGGCACGCTGCCGGCAGCTGTTTGCGGAACTGTCCGGCACCAATTCGTATTCTCAAAAGTGAGCGCAATGACGCCTGAGCAATTCCAGTCCCTGGCAAGGGATGGCTACAACCGGATTCCCGTTACCCGTGAAGTGCTTGCGGATCTCGATACTCCCCTGAGTACCTACCTCAAGCTGGCGAAAGGGTCGTATTCCTATTTGCTGGAATCTGTTCACGGCGGGGAGAAGTGGGGCCGCTATTCCATCATTGGACTGCCCTGTTCAACGGTGCTGCGCGTCACTGGCAATGAAATCAGGGTGCTGCGCGACGATGTGGTGATAGAGACGGTTATCAGCGATGATCCACTGGACTGGATTACGGGGTTCCAGGCGCGCTACCAGGTGCCTGAACTGCCGAATCTGCCGCGGTTTACCGGTGGTCTGGTTGGTTATTTCGGTTATGACACGGTAGGTTATATTGAACCGCGCCTTGCCGGCCTTGATAAGACGGATCTCATCGGTTGTCCCGATATTCTGCTTATGGTGTCCGATGAGCTGCTGGTGTTCGATAACCTGAGCGGTACCCTGTTGCTGGTCGTGCATGTCGAGCCGACGGATGATGATGTCTGGGCCCGGGGCCAGGCGCGTCTGGATGAACTCGCGAATCGGCTATGTACGGCAACCACCGACTATGGCAATGGTGATGCGTACCCGGGTAATGTCATACGGGAATCCGATTTCGTATCCGGATTCACCCGGGAAGGCTTTGAGGCGGCCGTTGACCGTATCAAGGAGTATATTGTTGAAGGTGATGCCATGCAGGTGGTGTTGTCGCAGCGCATGTCGATTCCTTTCCCGGCACCGCCACTGGATTTGTACCGTGCGCTGCGCAATCTGAATCCATCACCCTATATGTATTTTCTGGATCTGGGTGATTTCCAGATCGTCGGATCATCGCCGGAAATTCTGGTACGCCTGGAAGATGGCATAATCACGGTCCGGCCCATTGCCGGCACCCGGCCACGGGGCGGGAATGACGCGGAAGACCAGCGGCTTGAGGAGGATTTGCTGGCAGATCCCAAGGAACTGGCAGAGCATCTGATGCTGATTGATCTGGGTCGCAATGACACCGGGCGGGTAAGCGAGATCGGCAGTGTGACGCTGACCGAGAAGATGGTCATCGAACGCTATTCCCATGTTATGCATATCGTGTCGAACGTCATTGGCCGGATTCGTGAAGGAATGAGCGCGATTGATGTCCTGCGTGCGACTTTCCCGGCCGGTACCGTGAGCGGTGCCCCCAAGATCCGCGCCATGGAAATTATTGATGAACTGGAACCCGTGAAGCGGGGTGTCTATGCCGGTGCCGTGGGATACCTGTCCTGGTCTGGCAATATGGATACCGCTATAGCGATACGAACGGCTGTTATCAAGGATGATACGTTGCATATCCAGGCGGGAGCGGGGATCGTCGCGGATTCTGTGCCTGCCAATGAATGGGAAGAGACGATGAACAAGGGGCGTGCGATATTCCGTGCCGTTGCCATGGCCTGTCGTGGCCTGAAAGGAACCGGCTGAATACCATGCTGTTGATGATCGATAACTACGATTCGTTCACCTATAACCTGGTGCAGTACCTGGGCGAGCTGGGGGCCGATGTGCGGGTGTTCAGGAATGACAGGATCACACTTCGGGAAATCGAGGACCTGAAGCCGGAGAGAATTGTCATTTCCCCCGGGCCATGCACGCCGAATGAAGCGGGTGTTTCTGTTGAAACCATCAAGCGGTTCGCCGGGCGTATTCCGATTCTCGGTGTATGTCTGGGACATCAGAGTATCGGACAGGCATTTGGTGGTCATATCGATCATGCCCGTGAGATCATGCATGGCAAGACGTCGATGATCCATCACCATAACCAGGGAGTCTTCCATGGATTGCCGCAACCATTCGAAGCAACCCGTTATCATTCACTGGTGGTTGAATCCGACTCCCTGCCGGATTGCCTGGAGGTTACTGCCTGGACGGAGGATGAAACGGGCTGCAGGGATGAAATCATGGGTATACGGCACAGGGAATTTTCCGTCGAAGGTGTGCAGTTTCATCCGGAATCCATCCTGACCGGTTGCGGTCATGATCTGTTGCGCAATTTCCTGGAAAGCAGATCCACGGTCGCCAATGAATTTCCGGGGAGGACGTAATGGATATGCAAGCTGCAATCCGTACAGTTACGGAACATACAGATCTGTGTGCAGCCGATATGGAGGCCGTGATGCGTCTTATCATGACCGGGCAGGCCACACCGGCACAGGTTGGCGGTTTTCTGGTGGGGTTGCGCATGAAGGGGGAGAGTGTCGATGAGATTGCGGCTGCAGCCAGCGTCATGCGCGAACTGGCAACTCATGTAAACGTGGCAGGACCGTGCCTGGTCGATACCTGCGGCACGGGTGGTGATGGCGCCAGTACCTTTAACATCTCTACCGCCAGTGCGCTGGTGGCGGCCGCCGCCGGTGCCAGGGTAGCCAAGCACGGGAACCGTTCGGTGTCGAGCAGTTCCGGAAGCGCCGATGTACTCGAGACGGCTGGGGTACGTCTGGATCTGACGCCGGAGCAGGTGGCAGCCTGCATTGAGCAGACGGGCGTGGGTTTTTTGTTTGCCCCGATGCACCACGGTGCGATGAAACATGCAATCGGTCCACGCAGGGAGATGGGGATCCGTACGGTCTTCAATCTGCTGGGACCGTTGACCAATCCCGCAAGCGCTCCCAACCAGGTGCTCGGTGTATACAGTCGCCACTGGGTCGAACCACTGGCACAGGTATTGAAGCAACTGGGGAGCAGACATGTACTGGTCGTGCATGCCGAAGACGGGCTGGACGAGATCAGCATCGGTGCATCGACCAGGGTGGCTGAATTGAAGGATGGAGGTATCTCGGTATATACCATCGTGCCGGAGGATTTTGGCATGCAACATTCGGATCTGGCGTCTTTGACGGTTGCGGATGCCGGGCAAAGTCTGGCCATGATTCGTGCAGTATTAAACAATACAGCGGGACCTCCCCGTGATATTGTCATGCTCAATGCCGGAGCGGCGATTTATGCTTCCGGTATTGCCCCGTCACTGGCGGAGGGTGTGGAGCAGGCGGGTGCCGTGTTGCGAAGCGGCAAGGCAAATGAAACGCTGGAGGCACTGGTCCGGATTTCGAATGCGTTTTGATTGACGGTTATGACTGATACCCCCGATATACTGAAAAAGATTCTCGCGCGCAAGGTCGAGGAAATTGACGATCGCAACCGGGTGTGCACACTTCACGACTTGAGCAAGCGCGTGGCGGATGCCGATAAACCCCGCGGCTTTCTGGCCCGCATGAAACAGCAGCTTGGTTCCGGCCAGCCGGCGGTCATCGCCGAGATTAAAAAGGCTTCGCCCAGTCGCGGTCTGTTACGTGAAGCCTTTGATCCTGCACAGATCGCCACGAGTTATGAACGTGGTGGTGCCGCCTGCCTCTCCGTTCTGACCGATGTTGATTTTTTCAGGGGTGCCGATGCCTATCTGCAGCTGGCGCGTGCAGCCAGTTCCCTGCCGGTATTACGCAAGGATTTTATCATTGACCCGTATCAGGTTTACGAGGCACGCGTTATCGGTGCAGATGCCATTCTGTTGATTGTAGCCGCACTGGGCGATGCCATGCTCCTGGAGTTGCTGCAACTCGCGGACCATCTGGGCATGGATGCACTTGTTGAAGTGCATGACAGGGAGGAGCTGGAGCGTGCATTGATGACACCTGCGCCATTGATCGGTATCAATAACCGGAATCTGCGAACCTTTGAGACCAGCGTGGATGTCACGCTGGGGCTTGTGGGGATGGTCCCCGGAGACCGTCTGGTAGTGACAGAGAGCGGGATTCATACCGCGGAGGATGTTGCCTCGCTGCGCTCGCGGGGCGTCAATGCCTTTCTGGTTGGTGAGGCTTTCATGAAAGCCCCGGAACCGGGTGAGAAACTGGCAGAGTTGTTTAGTTAGACGGGGCTATCTGCCGGGGCAGAGGAGCGGCGGATGTCGCAAATTTATTCCGTAACGTGAGAGGGGGCTATTGCCTGAAGTGGGGTGGTTCTTGCGAGGAATTTCTGGCTTGCGGTCGTGGCCCGTAGTTGCAGCACCCACTTGCTTTTCATCGGGTACCGAATACAACGATAGTCTTGCCCTTGACTGAAATGTGCCCCTGCTCTGCAAGTGCCTTGAGTACCCGGCCGGCCATCTCGCGTGAGCACCCGACTATACGGCCGATCTCCTGACGGGTGATCTTGATTTGCATCCCGTCCGGGTGTGTCATGGCGTCCGGTTCCTTGCACAGTTCAAGCAAGGTGTGTGCTATCCGCCCGGCGACATCCAGAAAGGCAAGGTTACCGACCTTACGGCTGGTTTTCCTCAGGCGTGTTGCGAGTTGTGCAGTCAGTTCCAGCAGAATATCCGGGTCCTCCTTGGCCAGGGCGCGGAAGCGGGAGTAGCTGATTTCGGCAACTTCGGTCTCGCATCGTGTGCGAACCCAGGCGCTGCGGTTCGGTTGCTCGCCGAACAGGCCCATTTCACCGAAAAATCCACCGGAATTGATATAGGCCAGGACGATTTCGTGGCCTTCTTCATCCTCTATCAGGACCGTGACCGAGCCACTGATAATGTAATACAGCACATCCGGCTGATCACCTGCGTAGATGATTACGCTTTTGGGCGGGTATTTGCGCCGGTGGCAATGTTCCAGAAACCGGTTGACACAGGGGTTGGCGGTGCCCGCAGCTTGAAGGTTTGGCACGTTATTGGTTTGCGGTATTCCTAGCATGTCCTGCTATCGGCTTGACTGCAGGCATCTTGAATGGAGGATCTGCCAGGATAGGGAACTGTGATAGGCTTCACATTTTCTGTGGTAATGGAAGCGTCATGAAAGCACGCATTAAATGGGTTGAAGATGCCACTTTCCTTGGTGAATCAGGCAGCGGACATGCCGTGGTGATGGACGGACCGCAGGAAAACGGTGGGCGGAACCTGGGCGTTCGTCCCATGGAGATGATCCTGCTCGGGATGGGCGGTTGTACTGCATTTGATGTGGTGTACATTCTGAAGCGCGCCCGGCAACCTGTCACGGATTGTGTGGTGGAAGTGGAAGCGGAGCGCGCCGATCAGGTACCGAAGGTATTCACCCGCATCCATGTGCATTTTATTGTTACCGGTGTGGGCCTGTCCGATACACAGGTGGCGCGAGCCGTAGAGCTGTCAGCCAATAAATACTGCTCTGCCTCGATTATGCTGGGTAAGGTTGCAGAGATCAGCCATGGCTATGAGATCGTGACCGTACCATAGATGGAGGATAGCGACTCGTAATATGTCCTCCGGCACGAGTAACCCGGCTTTCTCCGGTGTCTTTCTGGCGGGTACTGGTGCAGAGGGCTGGCTGAGGTTCAGTGGGGTCCGTACCGGGATAGCAGGAATCAGATCCGGTAGGCCGTTTGCGTCATGATCCGGGCCGTCAGTCCCATCAGCTTTCTGACAGCAGCCGGCAACCGGGCGCCGCCGCTGTGCATTGCCGCCGTCTTGTGCTTCGCCTCGTCTATTTTCATCTGCTCCAGAATGGCGTGGGACTTGTTGTCGCAAACCGGCAGGCGCTGGAGGTGATTATCCAGATGTTCCACGACTTGCTGTTCGGTCTCGGCCAGGAAGCCCAGGCTCCATTTGTCGCCGAGCAAGCCGGTTGCCGCGCCGAGCACCAGAGAGCCGCTATACCAGAGCGGGTTCAGCAGGCTGGTTTGGCCGCCGAGTTCCTCGAGTCGCTGGCGACACCAGGCCAGATGATCGTTTTCTTCGACGGCGGCCTGTTGCAGTTGTTCCCGTACTGCATGATCCTGGGTAGCCAGTGCCTGTCCCTGATACAGGGCTTGCGCGCATACTTCGCCGGCGTGATTTACCCGCATCAAACAAATGCTATCGGCCCTGTCGGTTGCGCTGATTTCGCCGTCTTCCAGTGACTGTGCCGGGTTATCCCGCCCGGAGCCTGGTGGTGTGCTGAACAGGGTCCTGACGGCCTGGTCAAGGTGGAGAATGCACCGGTCCACAAGGGTCTGGTTTCGTGCGGTCATGTAACGACGATAGCACAATCGGCTGGTTCGGTCTGGCGGTTGCTTTTGCTATCGTTCCCGTTCTTGTATCGTGTATGCATGTCGTACTATCGCTACCATGTGTTCTTCTGTACCAATCTGCGTGCGGATGGCAGTGACTGCTGCCAGCGTTTTGATTCCCGGGGCATGCGGGATTTCGCGAAACGACGCAGCAAGGAATTGGGTATCGCCGGTCAGGGGGGTGTCCGTATCAATACAGCCGGGTGTCTCGACCGTTGTGCGCAGGGGCCGGTGCTGGTCGTATACCCGGATGCGGTCTGGTATTCCTATATAGATCAGGGTGATGTAGAAGAGATTATTCGCGAGCATCTGATCAACGGACGGATAGTCAAGCGTTTGACAATCTAGGTTGGGGACGGCCGGGAATATAATTAATCCCTTAATGCCGTGCAAAACCATTTATAAACAAATAGTTAAAAAGAACAAGCGAAACTGTGAAATGATTGTGTTGCTGGTGCTTGACAAGAGATAAAGTATATTAGAAAATACTAACACGCTGATTGGCTTGCCCCCCCTATCTTCATTAGCCAATCAGTGCTCCTCCACCTCCCCCCAAGGAGGTTTTTAGAGCGCGGTTACCTAAACCGCGCTTTTTTTTATTCGCGGAAATGCTGTCGAGTGCTGTCAACGATGCTAACTGGTTGCGTTGAGGTGCTGCTTGCTGCGTGCTCCAAGGCTAATCTGCCTTGTAAGTTTCCGGGTACTTATGTAACATCCCCGCTCTTCGTTTCGGGTCAGAGTCTGGAGTAAGTCGGATGAGGACATTTTCCGCAAAACCACATGAGGTGAATCGCGACTGGTATGTCGTAGATGCGACCGGCAAGACGCTGGGACGTCTTGCAACCGAGATCGCACGCCGACTGCGTGGCAAGCACAAGCCGGAATACACGCCGCATGTGGATACCGGTGACTATATAATAGTGGTCAATGCAGAAAAGGTGCAGGTGACCGGCAGCAAGGCAACTGACAAAATGTATCATCATCACACCGGTTACATCGGCAACCTGAAATCCATCAGTTTCGAGAAACTTCAGGACAAGGCGCCGGGACGGGTAATCGAAATTGCTGTAAAGGGCATGTTACCCAGGAATCCTCTCGGCCGCGCTATGTACCGCAAGCTCAAGGTTTATCCCGGTCCTGATCATCAGCATGCAGCCCAGCAGCCAAAAGTGCTGGACCTCTAGACGTGAATTACAGACTGGCTGTATACAATACGGCCCATGGTTACAGGAAAGCCTCGAAATGAGTGAAAGTTATTACAGTACCGGACGGCGCAAGACCTCAACGGCGCGCGTATTTCTTCGCAAGGGTGGCGGCAGCATTACCGTCAACAGTCAGCCCCTGGACGAGTACTTCGGCCGTGAAACGGCGCGCATGATCGTACGTCAGCCGCTGGAAACGGCCAATATGACCGATAGTTTTGATATTACGGTCACCGTCAAGGGTGGTGGTGGCAGCGGCCAGGCAGGTGCCATTCGTCATGGTATTACCCGTGCGCTGATCGAATACGATACCGAATTGCGCTTACCCTTGCGACGCGCTGGTTTTGTAACCCGTGATGCCCGCCAGGTTGAACGCAAGAAGATCGGTCTGCACAAGGCCCGCCGTGCACCGCAGTTCTCCAAGCGTTGATTTTCCCCAGTTGGCGGATCGTCTAACGGCAGGACAGAGGACTCTGACTCCTCTAATCTAGGTTCGAATCCTAGTCCGCCAGCCATTAATGAGAACCCGCCGCCAGGCGGGTTTTCATTAGGCGGACCAGGATGAGAACCTCGGGTTCGACTGAGGAGCGCAGCGACTCAGAACGCCGGAAAGGAGTGACGGCGGCCCGGAGGGCGAGTCGCGTCAGCGGCGAGTAATCCTAGTCCGCCAGCCATTAATGAGAACCCGCCGCCAGGCGGGTTTTCATTAGGCGGACCAGGATGAGAACCTCGGGTTCGACTGAGGAGCGCAGCGACTCAGAACGCCGGAAAGGAGTGACGGCGGCCCGGAGGGCGAGTCGCGTCAGCGGCGAGTAATCCTAGTCCGCCAGCCATTAATGAGAACCCGCCGCCAGGCGGGTTTTCATTAGGCGGACCAGGATGAGAACCTCGGGTTCGACTGAGGAGCGCGGCGACTCAGAACGCCGGAAAGGAGTGACGGCGGCCCGCAGGGCGAGTCGCGTCAGCGGCGAGTAATCCTGGTCCGCCATCCGGGCGATACTCGTTCGGTTCGCGCAACACAGCTTCCGGCTCGACCGGCTGATGACCTCTGAGGCAGGTAACCGCCACGGTATAACTAAAGTTAAGTGTTGTGAAACAATAAGTCGCAGGGTGTTTTTAAATTTCTGATAGGGTGTCCGGGAATATGAATGGCTTGTTCTGTGCGGCGGCAACACCTGTAACCCTCTGTTATATATCGTCTATCACATGACAACAGGTCGAATGGCCGTGGTGCGGTTGTGCTTATGTTGTTGCTAAATTGCAACGCAAAATAGAATTTGTAGTTTTTTTGAAAATAATTGTTGCATTTATGCATTTTGTTGTTGTAAAGTACTCCCGTGCAATGACAGTAGACTTTGTTAAACCATTTTCATTTAACTGTGTTAAGGGGAAAGTCATGAACAAGAAACTCTTACCGACGATGGTCGGTGCCATCCTGACCGGTGGCATGGCGGCTGCCCACGCAGACGTCACGGTCTTCGGTCAGATCGATGAATCTATCAACCGGATTGACAACTACGTTGGCGATTCGGATACGTCTTTGATTTGTACCACCTGTTCGCTCGGCTTCAAGGGTAGCGAAGATCTGGGCAACGGGTTGAAGGCAATTTTCAAACTGGATTTCCAGTACAACATCAACCAGCGCAACCCCAAGAAGACCAAGAAGGTCAAGGCCACCAAGGTTACCACGTCGGGTGGCTCGGTGATTACCGGTCTGGGGACGACCGTCAACTTTAAAACCGGCATCGAGACCCAGAGCTCCATCACGGATCGTGACCAGTGGGTTGGTTTGGCCGGCAACTTCGGACAGGTGACGGTCGGTACCATGTCCACCGTCTACAAGTCCCAGGGCGCCAAGATCGATCCGGTCTACCGTACCGTTGCCCAGCAGCGTGATATCGGTATCCAGTCAGCCCTGCACGCCGGTGCCGGTTCCAACGGCCAGGGTCGTGCGGAAAACACGGTCCGGTATGACAGCCCGAGCTGGAACGGCCTGAGCGGTGCGGCTACCTACACCATCAATCCGGATGACCAGAATGACGGCGATAATGGCTACAGTGCCGGTTTGGCCTACGAGAACGGTGGCATCCTGGTCCAGGCGGCCTACCTGACCAATGACCGCGGCAAGGATGACAGTGCCTACAGCTTGAACGCCAAGTACACCCTGAACAACTTCTCGGTGTTCGGTCAGTACGAGTTTGACAAGGGTCTGATCACCGACACCAGACGCGGTAATCTGGGTGCGGAAGACAACGGCGATGGCGCCGATGTCTGGATGCTCGGCGGTACCTACACCATGGGTAACAACCTGATCTATGGTGGCTACGGTGCTGGTGGTGCCATCAATAACGGCAACCTCTACAGCGGTGGTGCTTTGGGCACCGATGACTATGCTACCTGGGAAATTGTCGGTATTCACAACATGAGCAAGCGTACCTTCGTGTACGGTGGCTATGTGAAAATCAACCCGGACGACAGCAGCGTCGACGATACCAAGCATTTCACGGCGGGTATGCGTCACTCCTTCTGATCGCAGGTATGTTTGTTGGGTAAGGGAAACGGGGCCTTTAGGCCCCGTTTCTTATTTGGGTGTTGTTTTTCTGGTCACTGCCTCCCGGCATATACCAGGCACGACTTCGCAGGTGTTGACTGTTGCATGCGAACAACATAAAAGAAAATAATGTTGTATTTATACATTATTTGTTGTAATGTACCTCCATTAATTAGAGGGAACATTTTTTTAACAAACTTCAGGCCGTTCAACGAGATAAATTTATGAACAGAAAGCAGTTACCGCTAATGATCGGCGCCATTCTGGCGGGTGGCGCAGGGCTTGCCCAGGCTGATGTCACCCTCTTCGGTCAAATCGACAACAGTTATGTCTTCGAGGACCAGGACGGCGGTGGTGACGGCTCCAATTTCGAATGTACCACCTGTTCGCTGGGCTTCAAGGGCAGTGAAGATCTGGGAAACGGCCTGAAGGCGATCTTCCAGCTGGACTTCCAGTATGACATCAACGCACGCAATCCGAAAAAGACCAAGAAGGTCAAGGTCAAGAAAATTACCACATCAGGTGGCGCTACTACCTCGCTGGGAACGACAGTTAATTTTAAAACCAGTATTGAGACCCAGAGCTCCATCACCGATCGCGACCAGTGGCTGGGGCTGGCCGGCGGTTTTGGTCAGGTGCGTGTCGGTACCATCTCCACCACCTACAAATCCCATGGTGCCATGATCGATCCACTCTACCGTACCTCCCAGCAGAATCGTGACCGTGGTGTACAATCCAATATGCACACCGGTGCGGGTGCCTCCGGCCAGGGTCGTGCGGAAAATACGGCCCGTTATGACAGTCCGAGCTGGAACGGCCTCAAGGCCGCCGCCACCTATACCATCAGCCCGGATGACGAGAATGATGGCGACAATGGCTACGGTGCGGGTATCAGCTACGAGAATGCCGGCGTCCTGGTGTTTGCCGATTACATCACCAATGACACCGGCAAGGACGACAGCGCGTACAAGCTCGGTGGCAAGTACACCCTGAACAATCTGTCGCTCTACGGCCAGTATGAATTCGACAAGGGCCTGATCAGCAGCAAGACCCCGGATACCTCCGGTGAAGGTGCGGATCTGTGGATGCTGGGTGCAAGTTATACGCTCGGCAACAGCATGGTCTATTTTGGCTATGGCACGAGTGATAACGGTTCCAATGGCAGTAAACTTTCCAGCTACAATGTCTGGGAACTGGTGGGTACGCACAACATGAGCAAGCGCACCAAGCTCTATGCCGGCTTCAGCGAGATAGACTGTGATGACCAGGATGACAATGTCTGCAGCCGGGTCGGCAAAAAGGCTGGTGAAGACGATAAATTCAGTCTTGGGATGCAGCACCAGTTCTAGTGCGGCAGCTCTATTGATACGCAAAACGGGGCCAAAGGCCCCGTTTTGCTTTGGGTGATAACGGTTTGTTCATGATTGCTGCATCATGAGGCTCAACCAGTCCTTTATGTCCGTCTACCCCGCAACACTATTGCTGTTTGCCCTGTTAACAGCATGTGCGGCGTATGATCCTGCAGACCCGCCGGATGTAATCCATGCGCGCGCACATAATGGCGGGAGTGTCGTGGCATTCAGCCAGTCCGGTGACCTGCTTGCCTCGGGTGGCTGGGAAGGGAATGTGCATCTGTGGCGGCTGCCGGGAGGAGAGCCGTTCAGTTACTGGAATGCGCATCTCGATTCAGTCAATGGACTGGTCTTTGCCGGGGACGACCGGCACATCATAACCGCCGGTTATGACGGACTGCTTGTCCGCTGGACGCTTGGCGGGGAGTCGGTCAGGCGGGTGGACACTCCGGCACCGGTAACGCATATGGCGGCAGATGTCGGGAACAACCGCTTGATTACCGGCCATGACGACGGGTCGGTTCGTATCTGGCAGGCTTCAGACTTCAGCCTGCTGGATGAGCGTAAATTACATCATGGTGCCGTCAAGGCGGTGGCCATAGAGCCGCTGTCATTGCGTTATGCATCCAGTGGCAGTGATGGCACCGTCTATTTGTGGAAGGAAAATCAACCCGTGGCAGAACTTGCCGACCCGCCAATGGACGCCTGGACGCTGGCCTTTTCACCCGATGGGGGCCGGTTGTATGGTGGCGGCTGGTTCCGGCTGTATCAGTGGAACCTGGAAAATGGATCATTCATGACGTTGCCAACGAACCACCATGGCATTATCAAGTCGATCCAGTTTGTCGGCGGCAGAGATGAACTTGCAACCATCAGTCGGCAGACCGACAGTTCCGTGTATTTCCTTGATCCGGGGACAGGCGAGGTGGTGCGCCGCTTTCAACAGCATGAGCTATGTGGCGCGGCAATCGCCGTCTCCCCCCGGGGGCGCTATCTGGCAACCACCAGCGATGATGCCAGTGTACGGATCTGGAGGCTGGACCCGATAGCCACTACGCTGAAGTAATAAACAATTCATTATATTACCTGATTATCGCTGAAACTCAGCTGTCAGGCGAAGGCAGATGGAATGGCGGCTGCGGGCCTGCCAAACCGGGACACGCTGTGAATACGTCCCTGTAAGCTCGCCGACAGCATCCCTGCTGTCGACGGTCCCGGTTTGGCAGGCCCCACACCGTCCAGCAATGCATCCGGGTGGGCTGGTGGGGTCAGGGCGGCAAGACCGTCTGCCGCAGGGATGCGGCAGTCGAGCTACAGGGAGGTATTTATGACGTGTCTTGACGTCCTGGCCCCCAGCACGCCCTTCTCCGCCATGGCTGAGTTTCAGAGATAATCAGGTTATATTATGACTGACAGCTCCGGGGTGAGGGTGGTCTTTATTCTAGGTCAGGGTTTTAACACCCTCCCGGGTGCCTAGCAGCAAAACATCGGCCGGCCGTTTGGCAAAGATGCCTACGGTTACGATACCCGGAATGTCGTTCAGCTCCCGCTCCAGCTTGACCGGTTCCATGATTTTCAGGTTGTGTACGTCGAGAATGACGTTGCCGTTGTCGGTAACAAATCCCTCCCGGTAGACCGGCTGCCCGCCACGTTTGACGAGTTCCCGGGCAACATAGCTGCGTGCCATGGGGATGACCTCGACCGGCAGGGGGAATGCACCAAGCACATCGACAAGTTTGCTTTCATCTCCGATGCAGACGAACTTGCGACTGGCGGCCGCCACGATTTTTTCGCGTGTCAGGGCGCCGCCGCCCCCCTTGATCAGATGTAAATAATGGTTGGCTTCATCGGCGCCATCGATATAGACCGAAAGCTCGGACACGTCATTCAGTTCCATGATCGGGATACCGTGTGCAGCCAGTCTTTCGGCGCTGCCGCTGGAACTGGCAACCGTACCGTCGATCTTGTGTTTAACGGTCGCCAGGCAATCAATAAAATGATTGGCAGTCGATCCGGTGCCAATACCGATCACCGTGCCGGCTTCAACATAGTCCAGGGCGGCCTCCGCCACCATCTTTTTCATTTCATCCTGTGTCATTTGTTAACTCCATAATGGACGACAGGCAAAATCATACCCGTGGCACCGGAAGATGTCATCGCCTCGTATGCAAGGTTGTGGCAGGCGGCGCTGCGACATCTGGGCAAGCAGACCCTGAACTGATACTGTATGCGGCATGCTGGAACGTTATCTGAAAATGATCCTGAACTCGCGGGTCTACGATGTCGCATGTGAAACGCCGCTAATGTACGCCAATCGGCTGTCGCTGCGCCTGGGTAACAGGATCTGGATGAAACGGGAGGATCTGCAGCCGGTTTACTCCTTCAAGCTGCGCGGTGCCTACAACAAGATCGTCAATCTGTCGGATGCGGCATGTGAAAACGGGGTTATCGCTGCATCTGCCGGTAACCATGCGCAGGGCGTGGCGCTGGCGGCCCGCAAGCGTGGTGTAGCGGCACTTATTGTAATGCCGCGAACGACACCGTCAATCAAGGTCAATGCAGTCAAGCGACTGGGTGCGCGCATCAAGCTGTCAGGAGACACCTATGATGAGGCCTATGCACATGCGGTCGTAATGGCCGGGGAACAGGGTCAGACCTTTATACACCCCTATGATGATCCGGAAATTATTGCGGGGCAGGGTACCATTGCACTGGAGATTTTGCGTGAGCATCAGGGTGATATGCACGCGATTTTCGTGCCTGTAGGTGGTGGTGGCCTCATTGCCGGGATTGCGGCATGCGTCAAGGCATTGCAGCCATCCGTAAAGATTATCGGCGTCGAGCCGGATGAAGCGCCCTGCATGCATGAAGCACTGAAACGCGGGCGTCGTGTGAAACTCAAACAGGTTGGAATCTTCGCGGATGGCGTTGCAGTGAGCCAGGCGGGCAAGGAGCCATTCCATATCGCACGTCGGCATGTCGATGAAGTGCTGCTGGTAACTACCGACGAGATCTGTGCATCAATCAAGGATATTTTTGACGACTGCCGGGCGATTGTTGAGCCAGCCGGCGCGCTTGCCATCGCCGGTATCAAGCGATACGTGGAGCGTACCGGCATCAGTGGAGCCGAGCTGGTGGCTATTAACAGCGGAGCAAATATCAACTTTGATCGCCTGCGCCATGTGTCGGAAAGGGCCGAGGTTGGTGAACATCGTGAAGCGTTGCTGGCGGTGACCATTCCGGAACAAGCGGGCAGCTTTCTGCGCTTCTGCCAGGCGCTCGGCAAGCGCGGTATCACGGAATTCAATTACCGATATGCAGATGCGCAACGGGCACACGTGTTTGCCGGTGTGCAACTGGAGGATGGGGAAAAGGAACGCCAGGCGCTGGTTCGCCAGCTACAGAAAGAGGGATACCCGGTTGAAGATCTGACAAACAGCGAGATTGCAAAACTGCATATCCGTTACATGGTTGGCGGAAGGGTGGTCGGACTCCAGGATGAGGTACTGTATCGTTTCCAGTTTCCGGAACGCCCGGGTGCTCTGCTGCGGTTCCTGATGTCGATGGGCAAGCGCTGGAATATCAGCCTGTTTCACTATCGTAATCACGGTTCCGACTACGGCCGCGTGCTTGTGGGGATCCAGGTACCCGTGGACAGTCGCAGGCAATTCCAGGGTTTTCTCGATGATCTGGGTTATGAATACTGGGAAGAGACAGATTGCAAAGCCTATAATCTGTTCCTGGGGGAAAACTGAGGCAGTCACTGCCGGACAGTAACCATAAAAAAAGCCCGTACTGGCAAGTACGGGCTTTTTTACTGGTGCTATCCCGCCGGGGTTCGCAACCGGTTGGGATAATCAGGCACTACCTGCGTGTGGCCGTCTTGCGCCTGGGGGCAGCCTTTCTAACGGCCTTCTTCCTGGTTGCAGCCTTGCGTTTCGGAGCAGCCTTCTTCCTGGTTGCAACCTTGCGCTTGGGAGCAGCCTTCTTCCTGGTTGCAGCCTTGCGCTTGGGAGCAGCCTTCTTCCTGGTTGCAGCCTTGCGTTTCGGAGCAGCCTTCTTCTTGGGTGCAACCTTGCGTTTCGGAGCAGCCTTCTTCCTGGTTGCAGCCTTGCGCTTGGGAGCAGCCTTTCTAACGACCTTCTTCTTGGTTGCAACCTTGCGTTTCGGAGCAGCCTTCTTCTTGGTTGCAACCTTGCGCTTGGGAGCAGCTTTCTTTTTTACTACGCGCTTCTTTGCAGTGGTCCTTCTAACGGCCTTCTTTTTTGTAGCCATACCTAACCTCCATTGCATTCGAATTGCCCACGATGAGTATAAACAAAGATTTACAAATTACCAGTCTTATTTTGATGGATATGTTTGATGAAAAATGCAATTCAGATTAACTGAAATTTTTGTTGTTAGTGATGATGTGCGGTGTGCCGGTTACCTGCGATACGGGAATTGCCACCGGAATATTTATTGGTAACTTGTGCGGCAGGATGCATTGCGATACTGCATGCGATGATAACGGGATGCCGTGAAAGTTTCAGAAGGAGTTGTTGTGATCTGCGGCGGCATTGTCTGGTTGTCACCCGAATGGCAGTCAAGCGGGTTGTCTGCAGATAACTGTTAGGACAGTTTCGCAGGTAAAATACAGGCAATTACGCACAGATTTACTTTCCAGCACCGGTAATCACCGTGCTCGCAATTGTCAGGATCATTGGTGGGATTTGCATCGGGTACCGGAAAATCTGTTGTTAGTCTGCGGCCCGATCTGTTCCGGGGTATAACAGATTCATTCAAGTGACAGGATGTGGTCCCACTGCTGTTTGTTGACCGGCATGACGGAGAGGCGGTTGCCACGCCTGAGCAGAGGCAGGTCGGCCAATTCCGGTTGTACTTTTAGTTCGGTGAGTGTGATGACGCGTTTCAGTTTACGTACATAACGCACGTCAACCATAAACCAGCGCGGATTGTCGGGGTCACTTTTCGGATCGTAGTACTTTTCATTCGGGTCGAAAGCCGTGTGATCCGGATATCCAGCGCGTGTGATTTCCATCATTCCTGCGATACCGGGTTGCTTGCAATTTGAATGATAAAAAAAGGCGAGATCCCCCTTTTGCATGTCATCACGCATCATGTTGCGCACCTGATAATTGCGCACACCGTCCCAGGGTTCGGTTTTTCCCGGTGCGCGCTTCAAGTGATCAATGCCGAATACATCCGGTTCCGACTTCATAAGCCAGTAATTCATCGTGTAATCCCGTCAGCTGTTGTCAAAATGATACAAACAGGGTGTGCAGCGCCATACTATAAGGATAATTGCATGGGGATGCGAAACCGGTGTCCATATCGAGCGCTGGATATCACTCGCCTGGTAACCGGCTAGCGGTTTAGGCCGGAACCGGTCTGCAGAACCGCGTTGCATGCACTACGTTGCACGCTTGTTACCTGAGTGTGAACTGGCTGCTGCCTTTACCCGGCAACTTTATCCGGTGGCGCAGACCGGGCAGCGGCAACACTGGTAGTATCACCCTGGTGTTTGCAGTAATAAACCCGTCGTTCGGTAGCGATCGCATTCAGGTGCACATCCCATGATTCCGCATCGATTTGCGGCAATCGCTGGAATTCATAGGCGAGTCCCATCAGGCGTGGTTTTTTCCAGTGATGCCTGCTATTGAGAAATGCAAAGCTGTAATCGTAATAGCCGCCACCCATACCCAGCCTGTGTCCCCTGGCATCAAATGCAACCAGCGGCGTCAACACCAGGTCCAGGGAAACGGGCTTGATTCGCCGGTAATGTACGCGTTCCGGTTCCGGTATGCCAAAGCGGTTGTTGACAAGCCGGTCACCGGGCGTATAGGCGGAAAACCACAAACGCCGGTCTGAGAAAGTGACCAGTATCGGCAGATAGAGGACCTTGCCGAGCGCGAGCAGACCTTCAATGAGCGGGTTGGTGTCAATTTCGCCATCGGCCGGCAGATAGGCGGCAATATGCCGGCTGTTCATGACCAATGGATCCTTGCAGACCTGTTGGGCCAGGCGGCGAGCACACAGGTTCCGGGCGGATAGCGTCAGTTGTCTGCGTTGCAGGCGGATTGCCTTGCGTAACTTCTGACGCCTGGCTTTTCCTGTTTCCGCGAACATGGTGATCAGGGGTAGGGGTAGATCAGAAGGGATGCCTCTGTAAGTAAGGCATCCCCCGCTTGTGCCGTTGTGGCTTTTGCCCTTGAACCGGAGGTTCAAAGGGGGGACGGCAGTGATGTATCAGGCTTTCCACCAATGGTGGACATGCACACCAACATCAGCAAACAGTCCCCTGGACTGGTAATTAGGCTCAAGGAGATCTAAGCCACTATCGAACACAGCAGGGGATACCTGAAACCAATCTGTTGACAGGGTGGTCAGTTCAGCCCTGTCTGTTTGTATCGATTAAGTGTTTCCTCAATCCTTGAGTTCAATGCCCGGAGACGCATTCCATAGGCATCCAGCCGGTTACCGCCGCCCGCATCGGGATCCAAGACCTCATGTGCCAGATTGAGAGCTGTCATAACGGCAATTCTGTCAATGCCGACCACTTTGCCACTCTCGCGGATATCCCTCATCTTGTCATTTACGTATTTTGCCGAGGCCAGCAGGACATCTTTTTCCTCATCCGGGCAGGCAACCAGGTATTCCTTGTCGAGAATGTTTACCTTGACGGCGTTCGGTTCCTTGCTCATACCCCGGTCTCCAGTGACCTGAGGCGGGTTACGATGGCCTCGACACGGTTGCGTACCAGGTCATGCCTTTCGATCAGCGTGGCCCGTTCGGTCGAAAGTGATTCCTGCTGAGCGCGCAGGGAACGATTTTCCTTTGTCAATCGTTCCACTGTATGCAGCAGGATTTCGACCTGTTCCTCAAGCCGGGAGATTTCCTGATCGATGATGGAAGATTCGGTGTTTTTTGACATGCTCTCAATATAGTGTGGTTGAGGTGTGCGGTCAACGCCCATCGCCGGCAATTTGCTGCGACCCTGCACGCGGCAACCCCTGACTGTGCGATAATTACCCGTGAAAGTCATACAAGCTACTGGTACACATGGATTTGGCCGGTGAGGGCGCCAAGGTGACAGAAAAACCACCCATAACCCATGCACAGTTGGATAAAGTGCTGCAAACCGCCGATGCCGATTGTGGTGCTGCTGAAAGCCATGGTCTGCTGTGCGGAATCATCTGTGCGGCGGGTAATGCTGATGAAGATCTCTGGCTGGAACAGATACTCGGAAAGGGCAATACCCTGAGTGCGCTGGCGCAGACCTGCAGGGAGTTGCTGGCACGACTCTATGCGGAGACCCGGTTACTCCTCACCAGTGATGAGCCTGGTCTGGTTCTGCTGCTGCCGAATGATGATACCCTGTTACCCCTGCGCAGCCGGGCACTTGGCCAGTGGTGTCAGGGGTTTTTATACGGGTTGGCCCTGGGCGGGGTAGGCGGGAATAGTGAGCAAGCGGGTAACCTTGCCGAGATCATGCATGATTTCTTCGAAATCTCGAATGCCGGCTTTGATCCGGAAGCAGCCGATGAGGATGAAGAAACCGCTTATCTGGAGATCGTCGAGTATGTACGGGTGGGCGTGCATTTATGTTATCAGGAACTTCAATTGTCACAGGTGCCGGAACGTTTGCATTAGTTCCGGCCCGGGCAGGTGTCAGTTTCCCGTAGCGCGGGTATTTTGCAGGGTTATCGGGCACTGGGACCGGGTATAGCTCCACCATGATTACTGCCAGAGAATTCAGTCGCCGCCGCAGACAGCTCATACGGATGATGGGCAAGGGTTCCATCGCCATTATCCCGACGGCACCAGAGCGGATCCGTAACCGGGATGTTGAATATCCCTACCGTCCGGATAGTGATTTCCAGTATCTGACCGGATTTGGCGAACCCGAGGCCGTCGCGGTACTGATACCGGGACGTGTGCATGGTGAATATCTGCTGTTCTGCCGGGAACGGGATCCGAAAATGGAGACCTGGAACGGGCGTCGGGCGGGGACGCAGGGTGCCGTAGAGATGCATGGAGCCGATGACGCATTCCCCGTGGGTGATGTCGATGACATTGTGCCGGGCCTTATGGAAAGTTGTGAACGGGTGTTCTATACCATGGGGTCCTATCCGGATTTTGACCAGCGTGTTCTGGGCTGGGTCAACCGGATTCGCCAGGGATCCCGTGGCGGTTCACGGGCGCCGGATGAATTTATTTCGCTGGAACACATGCTGCACGACATGCGCCTGTACAAGAATCGCACCGAGGTCCGGGTCATGCGTGCCGCGGCAAGGGTCGCCTGCAGGGCACACCGGCGTGCCATGCAGGTTTGTTCACCCGGCATGCATGAATATGAAATCGAGGCCGAATTGCTGCACGAATTCCGTTGCGCCGACATGGTGCCGGCCTATCCGAGTATTGTCGGTGGCGGCGAGAATGGCTGTATTCTGCATTACACGGATAATCGGTCACCGCTGCAGGACGGGGACCTGCTGCTGATCGATGCCGGCGCGGAGCATGATTGCTATGCTTCGGATATTACGCGTACCTTTCCCGTTAACGGACGGTTCAGTCCGGCACAGAAGGCGTTGTACGAGGTCGTTCTGGCGGCACAACAGGCCGCCATCAAGCAGGTGCTACCGGGAAATCACTGGAATGCGCCACATGCAGCGGCTGTCAAGGCGCTGACGCGCGGACTGGTCAAGCTGGGTATACTCAAGGGCCGGCTGGCTGAATTGATCAGGAAGGAGGCGTTTCGCCGTTTTTACATGCACCGGACCGGCCACTGGCTGGGTATGGATGTGCACGATGTGGGCGATTACAAGGTGG